>Ga0308157_10000550_pt1 | contig 117906 bp, 111 predicted proteins | sample PhyBR1_FD_201035 | JGI IMG/M metagenome (GOLD analysis project Ga0308157, IMG submission 201035) | Phyllosphere microbial communities from UC Gill Tract Community Farm, Albany, California, United States - DLSLB.R1 | ecosystem: Host-associated > Plants > Phyllosphere > Unclassified | place... | reverse complement strand
CGGCGGAACCCTGCGCCATGTCGTCGCTCGCGACGCGGACGGACTGCCGACCGGGCAGGCGATCATCCGCGTCGATGACGAGGGGGCTGCCGAATCTCTGATGGAGATCCAATCCGGCAACGCGATCCTGCAGGCGTGCCCGTCGCCGAGCGGTCAGTACGCCGCGGTGACCGTCGCCCCGAATCTCATCGACAATGCCTACGACGACATGCTCGTACCGCTGCCGAAGACTCTCGAGACGCACCTGTTCGACCTGCGCAGCGGTGACGAGCTCGTCGCGCTCACCGGGTTCGACGTGTCGTGGTGCCATATGGCTCCCGCGTTTTGAGGATCAGGACATCCTGATGCGACGCGCCACCCGGTCAGAGCTCGAGATGCTGCCGCTCGAGGTCGCCCCTCGGCTGCTCGGCGCCCAGCTGCGAACGGTCGTCGACGACACCTCAGTGAGGCTGCGGATCACCGAGGTCGAGGCGTATCACGGGCAGGGCACCGGCGACGTGCCCGATCCCGGATCCCATGCGCGAATGGGCCGCACAGCCCGCAACGACACGATGTGGGGCGAGCCCGGGCACCTGTACGTGTATCTCAGCCACGGCATCCACTCGTGCGTGAACGTCGTGTGCGGCCCGGAGGGCACGGCCGGCGGAGTGCTGTTGCGCGGAGCGTCGGTGCTCGAAGGCGCCGATGCCGCAGCATCCCGCTCCGGTCGCGCCGGACGCGACCTCGCCCGGGGTCCTGGCCGACTCGGGCAAGTGTCGGGGCTGCGTCACGCGCTCCATGACGGCATCGACGCAGTCGCCGACTCCCCGCTCAACGGGGCGCGTGCCGAGCTGTGGTGGGACTCCGAACAGTTCGACATCGTGTCGGGGCCGCGGGTCGGCGTCGCGGGCATCGCAGGAACGGATGCCTTTCCCTGGCGATTCTGGATCGAGGGGGATCCGACGGTGTCGCCGTTTCGATGGGGCCGAGGAGCGGCTGAAGCGCAGGCCATGCTAGACTGACTCCTTGTCTGTGCACACTCCTGTGCGCAGTTCGTGCGCTGTTCGCTTCGATGAGGGTCGGCGGCGCGCAGACAAGGGATCTTGGGTGAGGCCGTCCGGTCTCACGGTAATGAAGGAGTAATCACATGGCAGCAGTGTGCCAGGTGACTGGAGCAGTTCCCGGCTTCGGTCACAACATCTCGCACTCGCACCGCCGGACGAAGCGCCGCTTCGACCCGAACGTGCAGAAGAAGACCTATTTCGTGCCGTCGCTCGGCCGTAAGGTCACCCTGAACGTGTCCGCCAAGGGCATCAAGGTGATCGACGTGCGTGGCATCGAGAACGTCGTCAAGGACCTCAAGGCGAAGGGTGTGAAGCTCTAATGGCCAAGAAGGCTCAGGACGTCCGTCCGATCATCAAGCTGCGTTCGACGGCAGGCACCGGGTTCACGTACGTGACCAAGAAGAACCGTCGCAACACCCCCGACCGCCTCGTGCTGAAGAAGTACGACCCGGTCGTCCGCAAGCACGTCGAATTCCGAGAGGAGCGCTAAACATGGCTAAGAAGAGCAAGATCGCTCGCAACGAGCAGCGCAAGGTCATCGTCGAGCGCTACGCCGCACGTCGTGCCGAGCTGAAGAAGACCCTGGTCGACCCGGCCGCGACCGACGAGGCCCGCGAGGCTGCTCGCGTCGGCCTGCAGAAGCTGCCGCGCAACGCATCGCCGGTGCGCGTGCGTTCGCGTGACGCCATCGACGGCCGCCCCCGTGGCATGCTGACGAAGTTCGGCATCTCGCGTGTGCGCTTCCGCGACATGGCACACCGTGGCGAGCTGCCCGGTATCACCAAGTCGAGCTGGTAAGCAACGCTTTCAAAGGGGGCGAGGATCTTCGGATCCTCGCCCCCTTTCGCGTACTCGGGGCGTGTGCACGCCCGCGGCGTCGGGCGGACTTCTCGCCGATGGGCGGACGATCTGCCCAGGAAGCTCCACCCGAGGCTGAGCTCTCCGCCCGAGACTGAGCTTCTCCGCCCGACACTGAGCTTCTCCGCCCGACACTGTGCGGCGGCACGGGTGGCTGAGGCAGGCCCGATTCACCCTGCACGGGTTCGAACTTCGGGCTCTCATCCACCGAAGGCGCGGATGCTGAGTCCTGACACTCATGCAAGACGGCATGATCGTGCCGTGGATCCGATCCCAGAGCTGCACGCACGCAACGGCGTCGCCCGTGTCGACGCCCTCCGGCGAGCTGGAGTCAGTGAGCACGCGCTGCGCCGCGCCCGTGAACGAGGACAACTGTTCTCGGTGTGCCGTGGATGGGTGGCTCTCAGAGGTGCGGATCCGATGCTCATCGCGGCAGCCCGTCGCGGTGTCGTCCTCGGCTGCGTCACTCTCGCCGCGCGGAAGGGGCTATGGGTGCTCGACTCATCCGAGCCGCACCTCGCGGCGCCGGCGAGATCCGGTCACGCCCGAGTGGAGCGCGGGGTCATCCACTGGAACGTGCCGCTGTTCCCCAGAGACCCCGAATCCTGCGAGGACTCGCTGGAGAACGCGCTGGTCATCGTCGCTCGATGTCAGCCCTACGAGGCGGCACTTGCTGTGTGGGAGTCGGCCGCCAAGAAGGGGATGCTGGATCTCGAGGTGATGCGTGGGACCCCGTTGCCGCCGGCAGCGCGACGGATGGTCGAAGATGTGCGTCCCTTCGCGGATGCCGGCACCGAGACGATCTTCCTCACTCGCCTGAGGTGGTTGGATCTTCCGATCCTGCCGCAGGCGTGGGTGCTGGGGCATCGTGTCGACTGCCTCATCGGTGACCGGCTGATCGTGCAGATAGACGGCGGTCATCATGTCGGTGAGCAGCGCACGAGCGACATCAGACACGACGCGGAACTGAAGCTGCGCGGGTATCACGTCATCCGTATCGGCTACGACCAGCTGTTCGACCAATGGCCACAGGTGCAGGCGCTGATCATGGCCGCTGTCGCGCAGCGCCTTCACATCGCGGCTTGAGTTGCGTCGGCATCCACCCCCGCGCCTCCTCTCACTGAGTAGGGCGGAGAACTCGCGGATGGGCGGAGGCTCGGGCCAGGATGCTCCGCCCACGGCTGAGTTCTCCGCCCAACCCTGCGGGGCGAGGGGGCGAAAATCTGTGACTGGAGTGACCAATGTGACGCGACACGCCTAGGAATACCCCAAAACCCGCGAAATGACGCGGAAATGCGGGCAGTGGTTGATACATTCGAGGCGGTCACTCGACCAGCGGGCGGCATCCGCCTCCCGAACCACAACGATGCGACACTTTGTCGCTGGAGGATGACATGGCTGACAAGTCCATCACCAAGACCGAGCTCGTCGCGAGCATCGCAAGCGCCACCGGCCAGAGCCAGGCCACCGTCTCCGGTGTCCTCGACGCACTCTTCGGCACCGTCTCCGACGCTGTCGCCAAGGGCAGCAAGGTCTCGATCCCGGGCTGGATCTCGTTCGAGCAGGTCGACACCGCGGCTCGCACCGGCCGCAACCCCCAGACCGGCGCCGAGATCAAGATCCCGGCAGGCAAGCGCGTCAAGGTGACCGCCGGCTCCAAGCTCAAGGCAGCTGTCAAGTAAGACCGCTCCTCTCGAAGGCCGCCCCTGTTCGACGGGGGCGGCCTTCGCGCGTCTAGAGAGGGCGCGTCTCGCAGAGGGCGCGAGGTGCATCCGGGGCGTCCGCGCCTGCCGTCATACGCGCTTAGGCTGGAAGGGTGACTTCTCCCGACCTGCGCACGACGCAGGCTTCGGCGTACCGTGCGGCCGGTCTCGCGATCCTCGTCATCGCCGCGGTCGTCGCGCTCGTGGTGTCGCTGCAGCTCGGCGGGGGAGCGGCGCCGCTGCTGCTCAGCGACCCTGGGCCCTTCGTGCGATGGGGGCTGCCCGCCGCGCGAATGGTGAACAACATCAGCGCCGCCGTCATGATCGGCTCGATGGTGCTCGCGCTGTTCGCCCTGAAGGCCGGCGAGAAGCCGTTCGAGACGGCACTGGACACGGCATCCATCGGCGCAGCCGTCTTCACTGTCTCCTCGGCTGCCACCGCGTTCCTCACGTTCCTCGGTGCGTTCAACGTGCAGCTCAGCCTCGAACAGCAGTTCGGCGAGCAACTGGGACGCTTCCTGCTCACGCTTCCCCTCGGCCAGGCCTGGCTGATCACCACCATCATGGGCGCGATCGTCACGATCCTCGCGTTCGCGTGGCGCAGCTGGACACCCACGCTCATCACGGCCGGGATCGCCGTCGCGGCGTTGGTCCCGATGGCCAATCAGGGCCATTCCGGTGAGCTCGCCGGTCACGTCATCGCCGTCAACTCGATCCTGCTGCACACGGTGGGCGCGGCCGTCTGGCTGGGCGGCCTGTTCCTGCTGGTCATCCTGTGTCGCACCGCCGGTATCGACCGTACGGCGCTGGTGCGCCGCTACTCATCGCTCGCGATCGCCGCGTTCTTCGTCGTCGCGGTGTCCGGCGTCATGCGCTCCACCGTCGGCCTCGGCGGATGGGACGGGCTCTGGACGCCGTACGGCCTCATCATCCTCGCCAAGGTCGTGCTGCTCGGTGGAATGGGGCTGCTCGGCGCCTGGTACCGCGCTCGTCTCATCCCGCGCCTGGGCGGCGAGCGCGCTTCGCGCTGGTTCTGGATGCTGGTGCTCTGCGAAGTCGCCCTGATGGGGCTGGCATCCGGCGCTGCCGCGGCGCTGGCGCGCACGCCTCCTCCCACCGGCGAGACCGCGGCGATCCTGAAGACGCCCGCCGAACTGCTCACGGACTCGCCGCTTCCACCCGAGTTCACGCTCGACATGTGGTTCACGGGCTGGGACGTCGACATCCTCTGGGCGGTGGCCGCCGCCCTCGGGCTGTTCTTCTACCTCGCCGGCGTCCTGCGCATGCGCAGCAGGGGAGACCGCTGGCCGATCCACCGCACGGTGTTCTGGGTGCTCGGCGTGCTCATGCTCGTCTGGGTCACCTGCGGTCCGATCAACCTGTACCAGGACTACCTCTTCAGCGTGCACATGCTCGGGCACATGATGCTCTCGATGGCCATTCCGCTGCTGCTCGTCTCCGGAGCGCCGATCACCCTCGCCCTGCGCGCGATCCACAAGCGCGACGACGGCACCCGCGGCGGGCGGGAATGGATCATGTGGGCGGTGCACTCGCCCTTCTCCCGGATCATCACCCACCCGTTCGTCGCCGCCGGCATCTTCATCGGATCGCTGTGGGCGTTCTACTTCACCGACATCGTGCGGTGGGTGATGTACGAGCACCTCGGCCACGAGTGGATGATCATCCACTTCCTCCTGGCCGGTTACCTCTTCACCATGAGCCTGGTGGGCATCGACCCCGTGCCGTACCGGCTGCCGTACCCAGGGCGACTGATCACGCTGATCGCCATCATGGCCATGCACGCGTTCTTCGGGATCGCGATCATGATGCAGGAGGGCCTCATGGTCGCCGAGTGGTTCGGCTCCATGGCCCGACCGTGGGGCCCGACCCCGATGGAGGATCAGTACATCGGCGGCGGCATCGCCTGGTCGGTGGGTGAGATCCCCACCGTCATCGTGGCCATTACCGTGGCGATCCAGTGGAGCCGAGACGACACCAAGGTGCAGCGGCGCAACGACCGCCATGCCGATCGCACCGGAGACGCGGAGCTCGAGGAGTACAACGCCAAGCTCGCGGCGCTGGCCGACCGAGATGCGCGTCAGGAGGCCAGGAAGGGCTGACTGATCAGGCTCCCGCCGAGCCGACCCTGATCGACGCCGATCCATCGGGGAGGATCGAGATCGTGCCGCTCACGCGGAAGGGCACATCCTCCGACACGTGCTCGATGGAGCCGTCGAAGAGCGAGCGGATGTCGACCTCGATGTGCGCGACGGCTTCGCTCGCGGGGATCATCCACTGCGCGCCGTCCGGCTCCACGGTGACCTTCGGCTGCTGCGCGATCGTCCAGGTGGGCAGGTTCGCGATGCGATTCTGCACCTCGAGCCCGAAGGGGCATGCCGTGGGCTGCAGCACCTGCTGCGTGGTGCACTCGGTGAGGAACTCCTCGACGCGGGTCTGCACGACGGCGAGGAACTCCTCGGTCGGTTCGGTCTGAAGGTCGACCGGGGTCTGGGTCAGAGGGGAATCGGCGAGGACGCCGACCCCTGGAGACCGGGAGATCGCCGTGTCCACGGTGACCGAGTAGACGCCGGGGGTGAACACCAGCATCGGCAGGGGGTCGAGCGCTTCGGCTTCCACTCCTGCGGATGACACCTGACGACGATCGATCTCGAATCCGTTGACGGCGAACTGATCGGAGCCGAGGACACGCAGCGAGATCGCCGCGAGGGGCGTGTGCGCGAAACGCCAGTTGGGCGTCACGCCGGCCCACCCGTCCTGCGTCACCTCGAAGGTGCTCTTGCCGGGGTGGGATCCCGCGACGTAGGAGACCGTCACCGATGTGACGCCGTCCACGGTGACCTCTTCGACGACGTCGATCTCCGTGAGAGGTGCGAGCGCCGCCTGGCGCAGCAGCGCCTCGGATGCCGTCGCCTCTATCCCGGCATCCTCAAGGGTCTCGCGATCGATGGCGACGCCCGGCACGCGCAGGGCGTCGGCGGCGCGACCGGTCGCGAGCAGATCGAGGTACCTCGTGACGAACGCGCCTGGGCCGTAGTACTCCTTGTACAGGGCCGCACCGCCGGCGGCGATCGCGCCGAGGAGCAGGACGCCGATGACCGCCAGGGTGGTGAGGTCGACCCAGAGGCGTCGGCGCCGCGGCGACGTCGGCTGAGGGCGATCCATGGCGCCAGTCTAGGAGAGGGGCCTGAGACAGTGCCGAGCGTCGGCAGACTGTGACGCCGCGCTCGACGTACGATGAGAATCGTGTCCTTTCCCGCCCTCTCCGCCGAGCAGCAGGAGCTGTTCCGTCTCATCGAGGACACCAGGGAGCACGTCTTCATCACCGGCCGCGCGGGAACCGGCAAGTCGACCCTGCTGCAGTACTTCGCCTGGAACACGCAGAAGCAGATCGCGATCTGCGCACCGACCGGCGTCGCGGCGCTGAACGTCGAGGGCCAGACGATCCATTCGCTCTTCCGTCTCCCGATCGGACTCATCGCCGAGAGCGAGATCGAGCAGAACGACGCCACCCGCCGCATCCTCAATGCCATCGACACGCTCGTGATCGATGAGATCTCGATGGTGAACGCCGACCTCATGGACGGCATGGATCGCGCCCTGCGCCAGGCGCGGGGACGGCGCGCTGAGCCCTTCGGCGGTGTGCAGATCGTGATGTTCGGCGATCCCTACCAGCTGGCGCCCGTGCCGCCGCGCGGCGACGAGTTGCGCTACGTGCAGGATCACTACCGTTCCTTCTGGTTCTTCGATGCGAAGGTCTGGGCTGGTGCGACGATGGGCGAGTCGGACGGGCTCATCGATCTGGGCAGGCACGGGGCCGAACTGCATGTTCGAGAGCTGGTGCAGATCCACCGGCAGTCGGACGACGGTTTCAAGGCGATGCTGAACGCCGTGCGCTACGGGCGCGTCACGGCCGAGATCGCCGGCGTCCTCAACTCGCAGGGCGCCCGCACACCCCCGGAGCCGGAGCCCGGCGAGGTGCCGATGATCACGCTCGCGACCCGCAACGACATCGTCAACAACATCAACCGCCGCCACCTCGCCGCGCTCGCCGGCAAGGAGCAGACCGCGAGGGCGGAGATCAACGGCGACTTCGGGAGGGGCGACGCGTCCTACCCCGCCGATGCGGAACTGAAGCTCAAGGTCGGGGCGCAGGTCATGTTCCTGCGCAACGACGTCTCGATGACGGGCGAGCCCCCGCGCTGGGTGAACGGCACGATCGGTACGGTGAAGCGCATCATCGGCGGTTCGGTGCGAGTGGAGATCGACGGCGAGGACGTCGACGTCGAGCCCGCAGTCTGGGAGAGGTTCCGCTACTCCTACGACCAGAGCACCAAGACCCTCAGCCGTGACGTGATCGCGGAGTTCATGCAGTTCCCGCTGCGCCTCGCCTGGGCGGTCACGATCCACAAGTCGCAGGGCAAGACCTACGACCGGGCGATCATCGATCTCGGCGGAGGGGCGTTCGCCCCTGGTCAGACCTACGTCGCGCTGTCGCGGTTGACGTCACTGGACGGGTTGTACCTGTCCCGGCCGCTGCGTCCGAGCGACATCAGAGTCGACGAGGATGTGCGCCGCTTCATGCGCGAAGCGTGGGAGAGGGCGTCGACGCCCGAGGTCAACGCCTGACGGATCAGGCCGCGGATCGCACGCGATCGAGGTCGAGGAACAGTTCGGTGTTGAACTGGTACGCGAGCAGCACCTCATCGATCACCCGTTCGCGTTCCGCGTCTTCCCACGGCGCGGCATCCAACTGCTCGCGGTAGACGTCCTTGAACGCGGCAGGGTCGGCGATGTCGTCGAACAGGTAGAAGCCGACGCCGTTCGTCTCGAAGCCGAACCGCCGCTGCATGACCCGCCCGATGAAGATGCCGCCGGAGAGGTCGCCGAGGTAGCGGGTGTAGTGGTGTGCGACGAAGCCGCCCACCCAGGTCGCCCCGACCTCGTTGATGCGGTCGACGTAGCGCTGCGTCGTCGGCAGCGGCGTGATGGTGTCGCGCCAGTCGGACCCGATGAGGAACTCCAGGTCCGCCTCGAGTGCGGGCAGCCGTGTCAGCCTGTCGCTGATGAAGACCGCGGCGACCGGGTCGTTGCGCATGCGATCGCCCGCGCCCTCGAGGGCTTCGTAGATGAAGTAGTGCTGCGCCACGAGTGCGATGTAGTCCTCGCGGGAGCCCTCGCCCTTGAGCAGGTCGGCCATGAATCCGGCGTGCTCGCTGCGCGAATGCGAACTCGAGGAGCGCTCACGCAGAGCGGCGGAGAAGGAGAGGATTTCGGCCATGCCCTCAGTGTAAGGGCAACCTAACCTCAGCAGAAGTGCGGATTCCTCACGCGTGCGGTCGCGGCTCGATGCCGAGCCTCTCGCAGGCGGCGTCGTACAGCGCCACGACCTCGCGGCGCACTGCCGGCCGCTCGGAGATCTCACCGCCGGGCCACGGGACGCGAAGCTCTTGCGGGACGCCGGCGCGCGTGATCTGCCAGACGCCGCCCGAGCCGTCCAGATCCGTCATCACGGCGCTCGTGATCGGCACGTCGGATTCCGTCGCGAACGCGCGGGCGATGAGGAGGTTGTCGTCGGTGTGATCGCCGTTCATGTGACGGAGGATGGCTGCGACGACGTCGGCTTCGAAGATATGGGTCACGTGATCACTGTACGTCTGCCTGGTGTCCGCCCGATGGATGCCGTGTTTCGCGATGAGCGCTTTAGACTCGGGAGAATAAATCTTCCTGGAGCTTCCTTCATGCACCTTCTCTCGCCGCGCCGCTGGCGTGCCGCCGTCGCAGGCGCCGCTGCGCTCGCGCTCGTCCTGACCGGCTGCTCAGGGGAGGAGTCCTTCTCCTACACGCCTCCCGAGCAGGTCGATGCCGCACTCGCGGATGACACCGTCGCGCAGCTGCAGGCCGCCGTCGAGAATGCGATGGTCGCGACCGGTTCGACCGGCGCGATCGTCGGTGTGTGGGTGCCGTGGAGCGGCACCTGGGTCACCGGACTCGGCACGCAGTCTGTCGAGGACCAGACGGCGATCTCGCCCGACATGACATTCCGCGTCGCGGACGTCACGCGCATGATGACCTGCGATGTCCTCTACGGACTCGTCGACGACGGCGTGGTCGAGCTCGACGCCTCCGTTCCGGAGTACGTCTCGGGGGTCGCGCAGATGGAGGACATCACCCTCCTCGACCTCTGCAACGGCACCAGCGGTGCCGGCTCCTCCGAAGCAGCCGTCAAGCCGATGTGGCTGAACACCCCCGAGCGCGAGTGGCCTGCGCTGGAGTTGGCGTCGTTCGGTCTCGGGCAGACGCCGGTTGCTCCGCACACGACGTACCGCGATTCGGATGCGGGTTACCTGCTGCTCGGCCTGGCGCTCGAGCGCGCATCGGGCAAGAGCGCATCGCAGCTCATCGCCGAGTACGTGACGAACCCGCTGGACCTCGCGGGAACGTCCCTTCCTGCGCCGAAGGCGGCGGCCCCTGGCGAAGTCTCGCTCAGCGGAACCCTTCTGCCGCCCATCGACGGCGGTTTCGACTGCGCGGCGCGTTCCGAGATCACGGTGCTCTCATCGAGCACGGGCTTCACTGATTCCGGTGTCGTCTCGACGATCGACGACCTGGGGCGCTACGCCCAGGCGACGGCACGCCAGGGACTGCGCGAAGAGGGCGCCGAGCCCGGACGGTTCTCAGCTCCGCTGCCCGCGTACAACGGTGCACCGTCGTGGTATCAGGCCACCGGAGGCGCATTCGTGGTCGGTCCGCTGATCGGTCAGCACGGATGGACCCCCGGCTATGCGACGGCCGCGTACTCCGACCCGACGACCGGGTTCACCGTCGCCGTCGTACTGAACAACTCGACAGCCGGGGGCTCGTTCGCGGCCTACCTCGCGTGGGAACTCGCGGCGATCGCCTCGAAGGCTCCTGCGGCTGGCGGGGAGACGGCACCGGAGTTCGGACTGCCCTTCACCGCCGAGCAGTACCACCAGGCCATCGTCGACGGCGCCATCTGCGCCACGCCGCCGGCAGCGGACTAGTCACCGCCGGGCCCCGTCTACTGTGGGGGCATGGCCCAGACGGAGAAGTCTGATCGCGTCCGCCGCCTCGTCGTCGCATTGACCGTCGCGGGGGCGGTGATCGCCGCGGTCTTCGGTTCGGGCCTGCTGGGCGGCACTCCGATGCCAGAGGCTGCGGGAGGCGCTTTCGCCGCCGACGCCACCGTGCTCGCGCCGGCGGGCTTCGCGTTCGCGATCTGGTCGGTGATCTACCTCGGCCTCGTGGCGTACGCGCTGTGGCAACTGGTGCCTTCGCAGGCGGCGAAGCCGCTTCACCGTGCGGTCGGATACGGCGTCGCGGCATCCGCTCTGCTCAACGCCGTGTGGATCATGTGCGTGCAGGCGTGGCGCATCGCCGAGTCGTTCGTGATCATCGTGATCCTGCTCGGGGTGCTGCTGGTCACTTTCGTCAGGGTCAGCCGCAGACCGCGTCGCGGGACGATCGCCGAGATCGTGCTCGTGGACGGGACGATCGGTCTGTACCTCGGATGGGTGACGGTCGCCGCCGCCGCGAACCTCGCGGCCTGGCTCGGCGCTCTCGACATGACGGAGTGGACCGCGGCCCCTGGCGTGCCTGGGGTGATCACGCTCATCGTCACCGGGCTCGTCGCCGTGTTCACCGCCTGGCGCGGTGGGAGGTGGGCTCCCGCTGTCGCGACGGCCTGGGGGCTCGTGTGGATCGCGGTGGGACGATGGTCCGGTGATCCGTCAGCGCCGACGGTCGCGGCGACCGCCGTCGTGCTCGCCGTCGTCGTGCTGGTCGTGACCGCATGGCGCTTCCGTGCGCGCGTGCGGCGTACCGGGGCCAAGGATGGACTTCCCCTGGTCCCGCACGGCACAGTTGGTCAGTGACCTCTTCGCCGCACGTCGCCCTCGTCCGCACTCCGCTCACCACCGGTTGGCAGGTGCATGCGGCGGCCGGTCCCGCCAAGGTCGGCGTTGATCCGATCCCCGCGATCGTGCCGGGCGTCGTCCACCTCGATCTGATGCGCGCCGGACTCATCCCTGACCCGTATCTCGACGACAACGAGTCGGCGCTCGCCTGGATCGGTCTGGTCGATTGGACCTACCGCGCCACGATCTCGGTGCCGGATGCCGCACTCGAGGCCGCGGCACGGCACGACCTCGTCTTCGACGGCATCGACACGGTGGCGACGATCACGCTCAACGGCCAGGCGCTCGCCGACGTCGCGAACCAGCACCGCTCGTACCGCTTCGACGTCACGAGCATCCTCACGGCGGGAGACAACGAGCTCGTCGTGGCGCTGCGCAGCCCGGTGCGTTACGCGAACGCGCAGAGCGTCGCGCTCGGCGTGCGTCCCCGGCCCTATCCGCTCCCGTACGACGCGATCCGCAAGTCGGCGTGCAGCTTCGGCTGGGACTGGGGGATCGCCACGTGCACGAGCGGGATCTGGCGCGAGGCGCGACTGGAGTCGTGGTCCGACGCACGCCTCGCCCAGGTCGACGTGCGGGCCGAGACCGCGGGGAACGGCGGCAGCGTGCGGGTGCACGTGGAGCTCGCGCGCACCTCGCAGCAGCCGGCGACGCTCGCGGTGCAGGTCGGTGCTCGCGCGGTGGAGGGCGTCGAAGTGCCTGCCGGCGTGGACTCCGTGGATCTCGAGGTGCAGCTCGACCAGGTCGATCGCTGGTGGCCGGCCGGGTACGGCGAACCCGTGCTGTACGACGTGGATGTGACGCTTGCGGCAGACGGAGTCCTTCTTGATTCCGCATCGCGCAAGGTCGGCTTCCGCGATCTGCGGTGGGACACGACGCCGGATGCTGCCGGCACCCCGTTCACCCTGATCGTGAACGACCAGCCGATCTACGTGAAGGGCGTGAACTGGATTCCGGACGACGCGTTCCCGAGCCGCGTCGACCGCGACCGCTACCGCGGCCGGCTGCAGCAGGCGAAGGACGCGAACCTCAACCTGATCCGCGTCTGGGGCGGGGGCATCTACGAGTCGGAGGACTTCTACGATCTCGCCGACGAGCTCGGCCTGCTCGTGTGGCAGGATTTCCTGTTCGCGTGCGCCGCATATGCGGAGGAGGATCCGCTGCGCGCGGAGATCGAGGCAGAGGCGCGCGAGAACATCGCCCGTCTCGCGCATCGTGCATCGCTCGTGCTGCTCACGGGCAACAACGAGAACACCTGGGGCTACGAGGATTGGGGATGGAAGAGCGTCCTGGACGGCAGGACGTGGGGCGCGCACTACTACTACGAGCTGCTGCCCGCGTTGATCGCCGAACTGGCGCCGCACGTGCCCTATGCGCCGGGCAGCCCGTTCAGTCCCGGCGGCGGCTGGGACGGGAGCGCGCAGACCGGGCCGCACCCGAACGACGAGGAGCACGGCTCGATGCACCTGTGGGAGCAGTGGAATCGCCGCGACTGGCCCACGTACCGCGAGCACAGACCGCGTTTCGTCGCGGAGTTCGGATGGCAGGGGCCGCCGGCGTGGACCACGCTGACGCGCGCGATCAGCGACGATCCGCTCACGCCGGAATCGCCGGGCATGATCGTGCATCAGAAGGCCGCCGACGGCAACGCCAAGCTCACCGGCGGCCTCGTCTCGCACTACCGCGTTCCGGAGGACATCGAGACATGGCACTGGGCGATGCAGCTCAATCAGGCGAACGCCGTATCGTGCGCGCTCGAATGGTTCCGCTCGCTCGCTCCGCACAACGCGGGGGCGATCGTGTGGCAGCTCAACGACTGCTGGCCGGTCACGTCATGGGCGGCGATCGACGGCGACGAGCGTGAGAAGCCGCTGTACTTCGCGCTGAAGAACGCGTTCGCACCCCGGACTGTGTCGGTGCAGCCGGCGGATCCCGCGCAGTCGGCGGATGCCGGACTGACCGCTGTGCTTTCGAACGACACGGCCGACCCCTGGCAGGGAACCGTCGTCATGCGCCGTCTCGCGTTCGACGGCGCCGTGCTCGCGTCGGATGCCGTGGACGCCGAGGTCGCAGCGCGCGCGACGGTGCGGATCGACGTTCCCGTTTCGCTTGCGGTCGCCGGTGACGCGGCACGAGAGGTGCTGGTGGTCGAGGCGCTGGACGCGCGCGGGCTGTGGTGGTTCGCCGAGCCCCGCGACAGCGCGCTCGGTGCGCCGCGGCTGTCGTCCGAGATCGAAGCTGTGGACGATCAGGGCACGTACGACGTGACGATCACCGCCGGATCTCTCGTGCGCGATCTCGCGCTGCTGGTGGATCGGCTCGACCCTTCGGCCACGGTGGATCGAGGGCTCGTCACGCTGCTGCCCGGTGAGCGCGCACGATTCCGCATCACGGGCGCCGCCGCATGGACGCCGGATGCGGATGCGGTGATCGGCCCGCTGGTCGCCCGCTCCGGAAATCAGCTGCTGAGATGATGCGCTGCTTGTCAAGGCCCTGGGTCTGGTCGGCCGACCGCGGATACCTTCGCTGTCATGATGGCAACGACGAAGGCATCCGAGAAACAGGCATCCACTGGCACGCGCCGCGCGGCGCGCGGCGGCACGGGTGAGAAGAGCACGCGTCGGCAGAACGCCGAGAAGGGGTTCGTCGCGTCGAAGGAGTTGAGCGCGAGCCTGCAGGCGGTGCTGGTCGACCTGATAGAACTCGCCATGCAGGGCAAGCAGGCGCACTGGAACGTCGTCGGACGCAACTTCCGCGACACGCACCTCCAGCTCGACGAGATCATCGAAGCGACGCGCGAGTTCAGTGACACCGTCGCGGAACGGATGCGGGCACTGCATGCGGTTCCGGATGGTCGCAGCGACACCGTGGCGGCGACGACCACCCTGCCCGAGTACCCGCAGGGCGAGATCGACACGGCGGAGACCGTCGATCTGATCACTGTCAGGCTCGAGGCGGTCGTCGGCACGATGCGTGAGGTGCACGACGGCGTGGACGAGGAGGATCCCACCAGCGCCGACATCCTGCACGCGATCATCGAGAAGCTCGAGCAGTTCGCGTGGATGGCGAGCGCCGAGAACAGGAAGCCCGCAGCGCGGGCCTGATCGGCGTCCGCCGTGGCCTCCGGCGTCGTGCGGGTGGGCACGTCCGGATGGCGGTACGCCTCGTGGCGCGGTGACTTCTATCCGGCGGGGCTCCCGCAGCGTCGCGAACTCGAGTACATCGGGGAGCACTTCACGACGCTCGAGCTCAACGGGTCGTTCTACTCGCTGCAACGGCCGGCGAGCTATCACCAGTGGCGTGCGTCGGTGCCGGAGGGGTTCGTCTTCGCCGTCAAGGGGTCGCGGTACGTGACCCACATGCTGCGTCTGCGTCATGTCGAGACCGCGCTCGCGAACTTCTTCGCCTCCGGCGTGCTCGCATTGGGGGCGTCGCTCGGGCCGGTGCTGTGGCAGCTGCCGGAGCGGCAGGAGTTCCAGCCGGAGCTGCTCGATGCGTTCCTCGGACTGCTGCCGCGTTCGACGGGCGAGGCGCTCGCGCTGGCCGGACGTCACGACGCCAGGCTCGCGGGGCGGACGTGGCTGGAGATCGACGAGGATCGCCCGATCCGTCATGCGCTCGAGCCGCGATCGGAGAGCTTTCGCGGCGCCGAGGACCTCCTCAGTGCCCACGGGGTCGCCATGGTCGTCGCCGACACTGCCGGCCGCTTCCCGCGCTTCGATGCGGTGACCGCCGACTTCGCCTACATTCGCCTGCACGGGGCGCAGGAGCTCTATCGCAGCGGCTACACGCCGGGAGAGCTCGACGGATGGGCACGGATCATCGGCGGGCTGGCCGGTGGTGAGCCGCCGCGCGATGTCTACGTGTATTTCGACAACGACGCCCGCGGACATGCACCGCATGACGCGCGGGCACTCGCTGCGCGGACGACGCAGTGGGGCTTCAGGTGAGCGGCCAGCCTGTGTACGCCTCGGCGAGGAACGTGCGGCCGGCTTCGGATTCGACCACGGACCGCAGTTCGCCGTCCTGACGGTGCTGGTCGAAGTCGCTCGCGTCGGGTGCGGTGTGCAGCATGCTCGTCATCCACCACGAGAAGTGCTGCGCCTTCCAGATGCGGCGGGACGCCTGCTCCGCGTAGCCGTCGATGAGGCGCTCATCGTTCTCGTCGAGCAGTGCGCGCAGCGCGCGAGCGAGCAGCACGACGTCGGCGATCGCGAGGTTCATGCCCTTCGCGCCGGTCGGCGGCACCGTGTGGGCGGCGTCGCCGACGAGCGCTGCCCGCCCGTGGCGGAGCTCGTGCGCGACGAAGCTGCGGAAGCGCAGCACGTCGCGCTGGAAGATCGGCCCCTCCTTCAGCGTGGTCCCCGGCACGCGGGACTGCAGCGTCTCCCAGATCTGCTCCTCGCTCAGTGCGTTCGGATCGGCGTCGGGGGCGCACTGGAAGTACATCCGCTGCACTTCGGGGCTGCGCTGGCTGATGAGGGCGAATCCGTTCGGCGAGTTGCTGTAGATCAGCTCCTCGGCCGACGGCGGCGCCTCGGTGAGGATGCCGAACCACGCGAACGGGTATTCGCGGAAGAACCCGCCGGTCGATGAGCCGGTGACCGCCGGCCGCACGACCGAGCGCGAGCCGTCGGCGCCGACCACGAAGTCGGCCTCGATCGTGAGCTCCCCTGCGTCCGCGGTCGTCGCGATCACGCGGGGGTGGACGGTGTCGGCGTCTTCCACGCGGGTCGCGGTCACGCCGAATCGCAGATCCTGGCCGGCGCCGAGACGCAACCGCAGCATGTCTTTGAGTACCTCGTGCTGCGGATAGAGCCAGACGCTGCGGCCCACCAGGCCGGGGAAGTCGATGCGATGTCCCTCGCCCTGGAAGCGCAGCTCGATGCCATCGTGCCGGTGGCCGATCGTGTTCACTCGGGTGTTCGGATCGATCGCGGTGAGCAGGTCGACGGTGCCCTGTTCGAGGATTCCGGCCCGGATGGTCGACTCGATCTCTTCGCGCGAGCGCTGATCGATCACGACCGACTCGATACCGGCATCCGCCAGCAGATGGGAGAGGATCAGCCCTGCGGGGCCTGCGCCGACGATCGCGACACGGGTACGGATCTTCTGAGGGTGCGGCGCGGCTGCGCTCATGGCGTCTCCTTCGACGGGTGTTCGGCACTGACGGACCGATTCGGGCCCGTGCCGACCAGTGTGCCGCTCGCATGGGGCGACGGTGGGTCGAATCCCGTTGAACGGGAATCAGTGAGATCGACGGAGGTCGTTCTCGATGGCCTTCGCCGCATCGCGCAGCGCCGCGATCGCGGCATCCGTCCCGCTCTCGCGCGGCAGCACGACCGACAGCGCGGCGACCACCTCGCCGCGATCGCGCACGGGCACCGCGACGCCGGTGGAGACCGCCTCGATCGAGCCGGGAGCGATGACGTATCCGCGCCGCCGGATCGATGCGAGCACGGCGCGCAGCGTCTCGGCATCCGTCACCGTTTCCACGGCCATCGCACGCAGCGGCCCGGACAGCACCCGCTCGCGGATCGAAGGGTCGGAGTGGGCGAGAAGGACCAGTCCAGACGATGACGCATGCAGGGGCAGGCGCCCGGCGATGCGGGTGATGTTCGCGCCGGCATCCGGATGCGACAGCCGTTCGAGGAAGAGCGCCTCCTCGTGCTCGAGCACGGCGAGCTGGGTGTGCTCGCGGATCAGCGTCTGCACGTGCTCCATGTGCGGCAGGGCGGCCTGGCGCAGTCGCAACGCGCTCGAGCCCCGGAGCGCGAGCTCCCACAGACGCATGCCGAGACGGATGCGATGGTCCTCATCGCGCTCCAGCAGACCGGCCGCGACGAGGTCGCCGACCATGCGATGCGCCGTGGACGGCGGAAGTCCGGCGCGCTGGGCGATCTCGGTGGCGGTCTGCATCGTGCGCTCGGTGGTGAAGGTGTCGAGCACGCGGACGATCCGATCGGTCATCGAGTCGCCGGAGGGGGAGTTCGCCATGCGGCTAGCCTGCCACCTGTCCTGGCGGAGCGGATGACGAATGGTCGGAGCCGGGTAACCTCATCCCATGTCCTCTTCCACGCCCACCGCGGCGACGCCGTGGGAACCGCTCGACGCTGAGGCGGTCGCCCGGCTCCTCGCCGCGGCATCCGTTCGCTGGTGGCTGTCGGGTGGCGTCGCGCTCGACAGATGGCTCGGGCATCCGATCCGCGAGCGCGAGAACATCGATGTCAGTGTCGTCGCTGCAGATCTCCGAGGACTGGTCGGAAACCTTCCTGAGGGGTTCAGTGCATGGGTGCCAGGTGAGGACGAGATCGTGCCGTTCGCGGATGCTCCGGAGGGCGCCGATCTGCAGCCGGTGCTCATCCGAGACGATGCGCAGAATGCCTGGGTTCTTCAGGTCAACGCCGAAGACGGAGCCCCGCGGGCCTGGGTCTACAAGCGGGACCCTCGGCTCACACTGCCGTGGGATCGCGCGGTGCTCGACGTCGACGGCATCCCCACCGGCGCCCCTGAGGTGCAGCTGGTCTGGAAGGCGCTTCGTCCTCGTGCGGAGGACACCGTGGACAAGGATGCCGTCCTGCCGACACTCGCCGCAGACGCGGTGTCGTTCTACGAGACCGCGCTGCTGCGCATCCACCCGCATTCGACGTGGGCGATCCACGTGCGCAGCCCCTTCGCGCCCGCGAAGGCCAGCTGGAACCGCAAGAAGAACTAGTCTGCACGACGCCGTCGATACTCACCGGCGGCGACGGCATCCAGCACCACCGAGCGGAACCACCTCTGTGCCGGCGAAAGGCTCGCCTCGCGCCGGGTGTACAGCGACACCGGCGTACTCTGCCCCGACCACGGGAGCTCGGCGATCCGCAGGCCAGGAAACCAGCCGCTGAACACCTCGGCGACGTGTCGGGGCACCAGAACGATCAGATCCGTCTCCTCCAGTACCGCCGGCACGGTCGCATACTCCTCGACGGTGAGCGCGACCTGAGGCATGAGTCCGTGCTCCGTGAGCGCCTGCAGCGGGAACACATGGCCGCCGCGCGCGGAGACGCGCACGAAGTGGCGTCCGGCGAACATGTCCGGCCCCGTGTCGGGGAGCGGATGCTGACCTGACGACAGCGCGACGTACTCGACCGCGCGCACATGCGTGCGCCACAGGCGCGGACTGCCGATCATCGACACGGTCATCGCGAGGTCGATCGTGCCGCGGATCAGTCCGTCCTCGACCTGATCGGAGTCGAGGCGCGCCACCTGCAGATGCGGGCTGGACGCCGCGCGAGCGAGCGCAGCCATGATCGGGGGCAGGAACGTCTGCTCTCCGATCGAGGTGAGCCCCAACGAGAGTTCGCCACTGAAACCGGCTGGTTCGAACGCCTCCGGGTCGCTCACCGTCTCGTCGATCTGGGCGAGAGCCTCGTGCAGGGGAGCGAAGAGGGCAGTGGCCTTCGCGGTCGGCACCATGTCGTGCCCCTCGCGGCGGAACAGCTCGTCACCGAACTTCTCGCGGAGCCTCCGCAGCGTATAGCTGACGGTCGGCTGCGTGACATGCAGTCGCTCTGCGGCGGCCGTCACGCTGCGCAGTTCGTAGAGCACCACGAAGGTGCGCAGTTGGTTCAGATCAGCCAGAGCCATCTATCGATCCTCTCTATGGGGAACGCACTTCACATCTATTGGACTATATACAGCACCCGACCTAGAGTCGGGATCAGCAGCACCATGCGACAGCATCCGAGTGACAAGGACGACACGCGTTGATCATCGACATCCACGGCCACTACACGACCGCCCCCGCACAGCTGGGCGCCTGGCGTGACCTGCAGATCGCCTTCACCAAGGGGCAGGGTGAGGCGCCGGATCCGGCATCCCTGCACATCAGCGATGACGACATCCGCGAGACAATCGAGGCCAACCAGCTCAAGCTCATGAACGAGCGCGGCAGCGACATCACCGTCTTCAGCCCCCGCGCCTCGTTCATGGCTCACCACATCGGCGACCTCGCGGTCAGCGAGACCTGGGCGCGCATCTGCAACGACCTCGTCGCCCGGGTCAGCGAGCTGTTCCCCGATCGCTTCCTCATGGGGGCGATGCTGCCGCAGTCGCCTGGCGTCGATCCGAAGACCACCGTCGCCGAGTTGACGCGCGCCGTCGAAGAGCTCGGCGCCGTCACCGTCAACCTCAACCCCGATCCATCCGGCGGCAAGTGGTCCGCTCCTGCACTCACCGACCGGTCCTGGTACCCGATCTACGAGAAGCTCGTCGAGTACGAGATCCCCGCGATGGTGCATGTCAGCACGACCTGCCGTCCCGACGTGTTCCACACCACGGGCGACCACTACCTGGGTGCCGATACGACGGCGTTCATGCAACTGCTCAAGGGCGACCTGTTCACGGATTTCCCCGATCTCAAGCTCGTGATCCCGCACGGCGGCGGCGCCGTGCCGTACCACTGGGGTCGCTTCCGCGGGCTCGCGATGGCGCTGGGCAAGCCCGAGCTCGAAGAGCACCTGTTGAACAACGTGTTCTTCGACACCTGCGTCTACCACCAGCCGGGGATCAATCTGCTGACCGAGGTCATCCCGACCGACAACATCCTGTTCGCCAGCGAGATGATCGGCGCCGTCCGCGACATCGACCCGCGTACGGGCCACTACTTCGACGACACCAAGCGCTACGTCGACTCGACACCCCACCTGAGCGAGCAAGAGCGCCGGCAGGTGTTCGAGGGCAACGCCCGCCGCGTCTACCCGCGCCTCGACCGCGCACTCTCCGCCCGCGGGCTGTGAAAGGAACACCAATGCGACTGAACGACCTCGGCATCGTCCGCACGAACATCGAGCGCCCAGACCCCGACGACGTGGCCCGGCTCGCGCAGTTCGGCGTCGCCACGATCCACGAGGCCATGGGTCGCGTCGGTTTGATGCGCCCCTACATCCGCCCGGCGTACAACGGTGCGAAGCTCTGCGGTCCGGCCGTCACCGTACTGCTGCAGCCCGGTGACAACTGGATGTTCCACGTGGCCGCCGAGCAGGTGCAGGAGGGGGACGTCATCGTCGCAGGCTGCACCACCGAGAGCGAGGACGGCTTCTTCGGAGAGCTGCTGGCCACCTCGCTCACCGCTCGTGGTTGCAAGGGCCTCGTGATCGACGGCGGGGTCCGCGATGTCGCCGACCTCGAGAAGATGGGCTTCCCTGTCTTCTCCCGCGCCATCAACTCCAAGGGCACTGTCAAAGCCACGCTCGGCTCCGTGAACGTCCCCGTCGTCGCAGCGAACGCGCTCGTCAACCCCGGAGACGTGGTCGTCGCCGATGTCGACGGCGTCGTCGTCGTACCGCGAGAGCTGGTCGGCGCAGTGGCGGATGCCAGCCAGAAGCGCGAGGACAACGAAGAGTCCAAGCGTCAGAAGTTCCGGGAGGGCGTGCTCGGGCTCGACCTCTACGGCATGCGCGAGCCGCTGGCTGCGGCCGGCCTGGAATACGTGGAGGAGTGACGATGGCACACGGCGAAACCACGGGCGACTTCACCAAGAGCGAAGGCTGGCTGGATTGGTATGACGGCCCGACGAAGCCGACGTTCACGCTGCCGGAAGGCGCAGTCGACGCGCACTGTCACGTCTTCGGCCCTGGCGAACAGTTCCCCTACGCCGCGGAGCGCAAGTACACCCCGTGCGACGCATCGGCCGAGCAGCTGTTCGCCCTGCGCGACCACCTCGGCTTCGACCGCAACGTGATCGTGCAGGCGACTTGCCACGGCGCCGACAACAGCGCCCTGGTCGATGCCCTCAACCGTAGCGAAGGCCGCGCTCGAGGCGTCGCCACAGTGCGCCGCGACATCACCGACGATCAGCTCGCCGAGCTGCACGAGGCCGGTGTGCGCGGTGTGCGCTTCAACTTCGTCAAGCGCCTCGTCGACCGCGTGCCGACCGACTCTCTCGAGGAGATCGTCGCGAAGATCGCCCCCCTCGGATGGCATGTCGTCATCTACTTCGAGGCCGAGGACCTTCCCGAGCTCTTCGACTTCTTCTCCCGCATCCCGACTGACGTCGTCGTCGACCACATGGGCCGGCCCGACGTGACCAAGGACCCGAACGGCCCGGACTTCGAGCTGTTCCTGCGGTTCATGCGTGAGAACCCGAACGTGTGGACCAAGGTCTCGTGCCCCGAGCGCCTGAGCGCGACGGGGCCACGAGCTCTGGACGGCGAGCAGCATGCGTACACCGACGTCGTACCGTTCGCCCGTCGCGTGGTCGAGGAATTCCCCGACCGCGTGCTGTGGGGAACCGACTGGCCCCACCCCAACCTGAAAGACCACATGCCCGACGATGGGCTGCTGGTCGACTACATCCCTCAGATCGCGACGACCCCCGACCTGCAGCAGAAGCTGCTCGTAGACAACCCGCGTCGCCTCTACTGGCAAGAAGGAGCATGACATGGCACTCGACAAGCCGTACAAGAACATTCCCGGTACCACCATCTACGATGCGGAGCAGGCCCGGAAGGGCTTCCATCTGAATCAGTTCGCGATGTCGATGATGAAGCCCGAGAACCGCGTGCGCTTCCTCGCGGATCAGGCAGCGTACCTGGACGAGTGGCCTCTCAATGCGCGGCAGCGCCAGGCCGTGCTCGACATGGACATGAACACCATGATCGAAGAGGGCGGCAACATCTACTTCCTGGCGAAGATCGGCGCCACGCACGGGATGAGCTTCCAGCAGATGGCCGGATCGATGACCGGGATGAGCGAGGCAGCCTATCGCGACATGATGGTCGGCGGCGGCCGTCGTCCGGAGGGCAACCGTCTCAAGGATCTCGACGGCTGGACGCCTCCCGAGCCCGGGGAGAAGGCCACCACGATGCGGCCCGATGCCCCCGCGAAGTTCACCTCGGCGGTGTTCACCTCGCACGTACCCGCCATCGGCGCCGCGATGGATCTCGGCAAGACCGAGGAGCCGTACTGGAAGAAGGTCTTCGACGGGTACCAGTGGACCCGCAAGTGGGCCAAGGAGAACACTCCTGACGTCGTCATCCTCGTCTACAACGACCACGCGACAGCCTTCGACGCCTCCATCATCCCGACCTTCGTGCTCGGCACGGGCGCGGAGTACCCGGTCGCCGACGAGGGCTACGGTCCGCGCCCGGTGCCAGACGTGAAGGGATACCCAGAGTTCGCCGCGCACCTCGCGCAGTCGATCATTCAGGATGACTTCGACCTCACACTCGTCAACGAGATGGTGGTCGACCATGGGCTCACGGTTCCACTGTCGCTGGTCTACGGCGAGCTCGGCCCGGACGAGCAGTGGCCGACGCGCGTCATCCCGCTCGCCGTGAACGTCGTGCAGTATCCGGTCCCCTCCGGACGACGCTGCTATGAGCTGGGCAAGGCTCTGCGCCGCGCGATCGACAAGTGGGACGGCGAGGAGCTCAACGTGCAGATCTGGGGCACCGGCGGTATGAGTCACCAGCTGCAGGGCCCTCGCGCGGGGCTGATCAACGAGGAGTGGGACAACGCGTTCCTCGATCACCTCATCCAAGACCCGCTGGGCCTGACCGAGTGGTCGCACATGGAGTACGTCGATGAGGCGGGCTCCGAAGGCATCGAACTCGTCGACTGGCTGATCGCACGCGGTGCGATGGATGACCAGTTCGGCGGCGAGGCCCTCGACGTCGACCACCGGTTCTACCACGTTCCGGCATCCAACACCGCCGTCGGCCACCTCGTCATCAGCAACCCGGCGGGGCGTACCGACGTCGCCGACGAGGTGGCGGGCGAGGCCGAGTCCGCGGATCAGGCGAATGCCCCGGAGCCTGCGGAGACCGCAGCCGTGGCGAGCGCCTGACATCCTGATATCGAACCGCGAAAGGGAGAGCGAATGACCGAAAAGATCCGCGTCGCCGTCGTCGGCGCCAGTGGTGCCTTCGGAATGAAGCACCTCGACGGCTTGAAGAACATCGAGGACGCCGAGGTCACGGTCGTCAGCGCCACCTCTCAGGAGAAGGCTGACGCTGTCGCCGAGCAGTACGGCGTCGCGAACGCTGTTGTCGGGCTCGACGCCGTGCTCGAACGGGAGGACGTGGATGCCGTCATCCTCGCGACCCCGACGGGCCTGCACGCCCAGCAGACGCAGGCAGTGCTCGCCGCAGGCAAGCACGTGCAGGTCGAGATCCCGCTGGCGGATTCGCTGGCGGATGCTGAGGCGACGCTGGCCGTGGCGGAAGAGTCTGACCGCGTGGCCATGGTCGGACACACGCGCCGCTTCAACCCGTCGCACCAGCTCGTGCACGACCGGATCGCCGCTGGCGAGTTCAACGTGCAGCAGATGGATGTGCAGACGTACTTCTTCCGTCGCAGCAACACGAACGCCAAGGGCGAGGCGCGTTCGTGGACCGACCACCTGCTGTGGCATCACGCCGCGCACACGGTCGATCTGTTCGCCTACCAGGCGGGCAAGATCGTGCAGGCGAACGCGATCCAGGGACCGATCCACCCCGAACTCGGCATCGCGATGGACATGTCGATCCAGCTGAAGAGCGAATCCGGGGCGATCTGCACGCTGTCGCTGTCGTTCAACAACGACGGTCCGTTCGGCACGTTCTTCCGTTACATCGGCGACACCGACACGTACATCGCCCGTTATGATGACCTCTTCAACGGCAAGGAAGAGCAGATCGACGTGTCGCATGTCGCGGTCAGCATGAACGGCATAGAGCTGCAGGACCGTGAGTTCATCGCCGCGATCCGCGAGGGGCGCGAGCCCAACTCTTCGCTTCGTCAGGTGATCGACTGCTACCGGGTGCTCGGCCAGTTGGAGGAGCAGCTCGCGTGAAGCTTCCCCGCATCGGCCTCGGCTGCATGTCGCTCAGCCACGCGTACGGTGTGCCGCCGTCGGACGAGGACGGCCTCGTGCTGCTGCGCACGGCCCTCGATGAGGGCGTGCAGATGCTGGACACAGCGACCCTGTACGGGGGTGGCCGCAATGAGGAGCTCGTCGGCCGCGCTATCGCCGGGCGACGCGACGAGATCGTGCTCGCGAGCAAGGGTGGCCTGGCGATCGTCGACGGTGTGCGCAGGATCGATGGACGACCGTCGACGTTGCGCAGGCAGGTGGATGCCTCGCTCGGCCGACTCGGTGTCGACCATATCGACCTGTACTACCTGCACCGGTGGGACAAGACGGTGCCGATCGGCGAGAGCGTCGCCGCGCTCGCCGCGCTTGTCGAAGCGGGCAAGATCGGCGCTGTCGGCCTTTCCGAGGTGTCGGTGGAACGGCTGCGCGAAGCACAGGCCGTCGCCCCGATCGCGGCCGTGCAGAACGAGTACTCGCTGTGGAGTCGCAATCCGGAGCTCGGGATGCTGGAGGCGACGCGTGAGTCGGGTGTCGCCCTCGTGGCTTTCTCACCCGTGGCGCGTGGGTTCCTCAGCGATGGCGTCGCCGACCCCGCCGATTTCGTGGAGAAGGACATCCGCCGGACGATGCCGCGCTTCCTGCCGGAGAACTGGCCGGCCAACGCCGCGCTGCTGCCGGCCTGGCGTGCGCTCGCCGCCGAGGCCGGATGCACTCCGGCGCAGCTCGCGCTCGCCTGGCTGCTTTCGAGGGGCGAGCACGTCGTGCCGATCCCCGGCACGACGAGCATCGAGCATTGGCGTGAAGACTTCGCTGCCCGGTCGCTGAGCGTCGATGCCGCGCTGCTGGCGCGCGCCGGCGAGCTGATCGACACGACGACCGTGGCCGGGGCGCGCTACGCGCCCGGACCGGCCGCTGACGTCGATACTGAGAAGTTCGAGGATGCCGCGTGAAGGCGATCTCGTCGATGGCGACCAGGCACGTGCTGGCCGACCTCACCGCCGCTGCGGTTTCTGCCGGGCTCGCACCGGTCGAGATCGAGTCGGTCGGCGGGGTGGATGCTGCGCAGCGGGTGGCCGCGGGGGAGCCGTTCGATCTGGTGTTCCTCGCTTCGGGGGCCCTGCGGAAGCTGGCCGAAGAGGGACATGTGGATGCCGCGACGGTGACTCCCATCGTGCTCTCTCAGGTGGCGGTGGCCGTGGCATCCGATTCGTCCGAGCCTGCCGCACGGCCCTCCGGCGCGGCGTTCGCCGATGCAGACGGACTGCGCGAGGCGCTGCGCGCCGCCACACGCATCGGGTACTCGACCGGGCCCAGCGGCACCGCACTGGTGAAGATGATCGACGACTGGGGCCTGACCGTCGAGCTGGGGGATCGGCTCGTGCAGGCGAAGCCCGGCGTCCCTGTCGCGAAGTCGCTCGCGGGCGGCGATGTCGACCTCGGCTTTCAGCAGCTCAGCGAGCTGGTCGGGCAGGCGGGAGTCCGCATCCTCGGTGTCATGCCGCCTGACTGTGCGATCGACACGGTCTTCGCTGGGGCCGTGGCCACGGCATCTGCTGAGCCGGCATCCGCCGCCGAGGTCTTGGCGTTCCTCGCATCTCCGGCTGCGACGATGATCAAAACGGCTCACGCCTTCGGCGTCGCCTGAGCTTCGTCATTTCACACCCCATCAACTGATCGATTCGTAGAGAGCGCGCATCATGTCCGATTCACCGTCAACCCTGGTTCTCGTGCACGGTGCCTGGGGCGGTGCGTGGGTGTGGCGGCGCGTGCTCGATCCGCTTCGGCAGGCTGGGCACGAGGTCCATGCCGCAACGCTGACTGGCGACGGTGATCGTGCGCATCTTCGACGTCCGGATATCTCGCTTCAGACTCACATCGATGACGTGGTCGGGTTGGTCGAAGCGGAAGAGCTGGAGAATGTCGTGCTCGTGGGGCACAGCTATGGTGGCATGGTGATCACCGGTGCCGCCGCGGCGCTGCAGGCGGCTGCGCTCGGACGAGTGAGCGCTCTCATCTACGTCGACGCGATGGCACCGTACTCCGGCGAGGGATGGGGGGCAGGTCACACCCCAGAGGTTGCAGCTGCACGCCTTGCGATCGCGGCCGAGCACGGAAACGCTCTGCCGGCACCCGATCCGTCCGACGGCTTCAGATTGAGCGTCGAGGATGCGGATTGGCTGCGGCGGCGCCACGTGCCGCATCCCTTCGGGATGTACCGTCAGCCGCTGATCTACGATGAGGCACTTCTGCGATCCGTCCCCCGACAGTTCATCGATTGCAATGACCCTGGGTATCCCAACATCGAGCCGATGCGCAAGCGCGCACGCGAGACACCGGGCTGGAGCATTGCGGAGATCGCCACCGGTCACTTCCCGATGGTCACGGAGCCGGACGCGCTCGTGAAGCACATCCTGTCTTTCGTCGACGGCCGTTGAGCATCCGACCCCGATGAGTGACTCTCCGCGCCTCAGTTGACCGGCGTCCCGTGGGTGTGGAACGACTCGATCGTCTTCATGCCCCAGGCCTGACCCTTCTTCCGCTCCTCCTGGGACCATTCGACGACGGGCTGATCGGGGTCGAGCAGAAGCCGTGCCCCGGCCTGAGCGAACTCGATCCGGTTGCCGCCTGGCTCCCAGACATAGAGGAAGAACGTCTGGTTGATCGCGTGCTTGTGCGGACCGGACTCGATGTGGATGCCGTTCTCGAGGAAGATGTCGGCGGCCTTCAGGATGTCTTCACGGGTGTCAGGGGCGAACGCGATGTGGTGCAGCCGGTTGCCGTGCTTGGTCCAGTCGTCGGAGTAGACGACGTCGTACGACTTCTGCGCGAAATGGAACCACCACGCCGCGAACTTGCCGTCGTCCTGACGGATCCGCTCGCTCTCCCGGCCGGCCAGAGCCGTCGCGATGAACTCCCCGTTGGCCTCGACGTCCTTCGCGAGGAAGTTGATGTGGTCGAGGCGGCGTGCGTTGACACCGCGTCCGGGGAATCGTGATGCCTGGTTCTTGAGCGCCGGCTTGTCGTCGGTGGCGACGTAGCGCTCGGTGTCGTAGTAGATGCCCATGTCGTGGCCATCCGGGTCGGTGAAAGTGAAAGTGCGGCCGGTGCCGACCTCGCCGTCGACCCATCCTTTTCCGAGCCCGGTCGCTTCGATCGCGGCGACCCGTCGCTCCAGCGCCTCCTGCGAGGATGCGCGATACGACGTGCGGCCGACGCCGGCGGCATCCGAGGCGGTGAGCTTGATCGTGTACACCTCGTAGTCGTCCCATGTGCGCAGGTAGACCGAGTCTCCGTGCTCGGCGACGACACGCATCGCCAAGAGCTCCTCGAAGAACCACCGGCTCTCTGCGGGCGTGGGCGTGAGGAGTTCGACGTTGGCGAGATGGGCGACATCGAACGATGAGTGATGAGTCATTGCACTTCCTTTTCTGGGGGAGATTGCGCTGGGTTCGAGGAAACGCCCGACGTGCGGCTCGGGTTCACACTGACTCCTCTGTCTTGGTGCGTGGCGCCGACTCTGCCGACGACTATGACGGCTGCATCACGCTTCACTATATACGTAGGGTCTGGACATAGGTAAAAATCTTCGCTAGCGTGACCTCGCGCCTACTCACGAGACAAGGAAGTCGAGATACCCCATGACCACGAACCTTCAGCAGCTCATCGATTCGAAGGGGAATGTCGTCGACATGCTGCGCGATTCGCAGCTGGGCACGTACATCTACCCCGTCGTTCCCGCAGAGTTCAGCAACTGGCGTCGCGAGCAGAAGGCCTGGCGCGAAACCGCTGTGCTCTACGACCAGTCCCACCACATGGTCAACTTCTTCCTGTCCGGTCCGGACGCATTGAAGCTGCTCAGCCGCACGGGCATCAACAGCTTCGCCAACTTTCCGCTCAACACGGCCAAGCAGTTCGTCCCGACGGCGTCCAACGGAGGGGTGATCGGTGACGGGATCCTGTTCCACGAGGCCGAGAACGACTACGTTTACGTCGGACGTGCGCCGGGGGCGAACTGGTTGCAGTTCCACGCCGAGACCGGCGGGTACGACGTCGAGTTCCGCTACGACGACCGCTCACCGTCGCGTCCGTACGGTGCTGCAGTCGGACGCGAGTACTTCCGATTCCAGATCCAGGGCCCCAGCGCGTGGGCGATCATCGAGAAGCTCAACGGTGGCACCCTCGAAAAGGTCAAGTTCTTCCACATGGGCGGCATGGTGATCGACGGCGTCGAGGTGCGCACGCTGCGCCACGGCATGGCCGGCGCGCCCGGTCTGGAGCTCTGGGGCCCGTACGAGCACCACGGCAGGATCCGGGACGCGATCCTCGAGGCCGGAGCCGAGTTCGGCATCGAGCCCTGCGGCTCGCGCGCCTACTCGTCGAACACTCTCGAGTCGGGCTGGATCCCTTCGCCGCTTCCGGCGATCTACTCCAGCGAAGGCGAGCGCGCATACCGCGAATGGCTGCCGAGCAACAGCTACGAGGCCATCAACGCTCTTGCCGGGTCGTTCGTCTCGGACAGCATCGACGACTACTACCTGAACCCCTGGGAGCTCGGCTACGGGTCGTTCGTCAAGTTCGACCACGACTTCATCGGACGCGAAGCACTGGAGGCCCTCGAGCCCGAACAGCAGCGGCAGAAGGTCACGCTCGCCTGGAACGACGAGGACCTCGCGAAGATCCTCACCTCGGTGATCGACCGCAGTGGTCCCGGCTACCAGTTCTTCGACCTGCCCAACGCCAACTACGGCTCGTCGAACTACGACTCGGTGATCGATGCCGACGGCAACAACGTGGGCCTCTCGCTGTTCACGGGTGTCACCGCGAACGAGCGGCGAGGACTCTCGCTCGCGACGGTCGATCGTGATGTCCCGGTCGGCGCCGAGGTGCGCGTCGTCTGGGGCGAGCCGGACGGCGGTTCAGGGAAGACGACCGTCGAGCCTCACGAGCAGATCTCGGTGCGAGCCATCGTCAGCCCGGTGCCCTACGCCGAGACAGCGCGAAGCGAGTACCAGGGCGGGTGGCGCACCACCGGCAAGCTCTGACCCGGAGCCCCGAGCGTCAACGCTGTTCCGGCCCGCTGTCATGGGCGGGCCGGAACAGCATCGTCCGTACCCACCCTCGAATGACGGGACTTTCATGACGGCGCAGACATTGGACGGTGCGGCCACGGCCGCCGTCATCAAGAGCGAGCTGGCCGAACGGGTCAACCGTCTCGCAGCACACGGGATCGTTCCGGGCCTGGGAACCCTGCTCGTCGGAGATGATGCGGGGTCCCGCTCGTACGTGACGGGCAAGCATCGTGACTGCGCGGAGGTCGGCGTCGCATCGATCAGGATCGAGCTGCCTGCAGAGGCGACCCAGGAGGAGATCGAGGCGGCTGTCCGGGAGTTGAACGCCGATCCGCAGGTCACCGGCTTCATCGTTCAGCTGCCCTTGCCCGAGGGGATCGACGAGAACCGCATCATCGAACTGATCGATCCTGCGAAAGATGCCGACGGTCTGCACCCGACGAACCTCGGACGTCTGGTTCTGGGAGTCGACCCTCGCACTGCGGTGGAGGCGCCTCTGCCGTGCACGCCCGCAGGAATCGTCGAGCTTCTCACGCGCTATGAGGTGCCGATCCGGGGTGCGCATGTCACTGTCATCGGAAGAGGGATCACCGTGGGCCGCCCTCTCGGCCTTCTGCTCACGCGCAAGGGCACCGACGCCACCGTCACACTGACGCACTCCCGCACAGCAGATCTCGCCGCAGAGGTCCGGCGCGCGGACATCGTCGTCGCCGCTGTCGGTGTGCCGCACCTCGTGAAGGCGGACTGGATCAAGCCCGGCGCCGCGATCCTCGACGTCGGCGTGACGCGAGTGGGAACGACGGACTCGGGGAAGGCGCGGCTCGCGGGGGACATCGACCCCGCCGTGGCCGACGCGGCCGGCTGGATCTCGCCGAACCCGGGCGGGGTGGGGCCGATGACGCGCGCGATGCTGGTCGCCAACGTCGTGGAGACGGCGGAGCGCGGCATCCGCTGAGAAGTCGATGCCGGTCCCGGCGATTCAGGGCCGCTGCGCGTCGCCGTGAATCGCGAAGAAGCGGCCGGACGAACCGCGCACGGCGTCGGTGACCGTCGTGGACAACCAATCGAGTGCGGCAGTGTGCACAGTCGTCGCACGCCGGTAGAGGTGCACTTCGACCGGGGGCATCGCGAACGGAAGAGCTCCGACGCGGATCGGCCACGTCTGCGCCCAGCCGTCGGCGATGCTGTCCGGCACCGTGGCGATCAGGCCGGGTTGTGCCGACAGCAACGGCGGCAATGTCGCCCAGTGGTCGATGGTCACCGACGCCTCGAAGCTCGCGCCGGCGCGTCGCTGAGCTGCCTCGAGCAGGTCTCGCCCCGAGTCGCTCGAGACGACGACGTGATCCGCATCCGAATACTCGCGCACGCTCAGCTCGTCCGGCAGAGTGCTGCTGCGCGACATCGCGACGCCGTACGACTGCGACTTCAGGAGCGTGCGCTCGAAGCCCGGGATCGACGCCGTACTGATCGCCAGATCCACCGCCCCACGCGCCAGCCACGACGGCAGTTCCGCCGGCTGGAGTGCAGTGACGGTGAGGCGGATGCGAGGTGCCGCTGCGCGCACGGCGGAAAGGATCGCGGGGAACCAGCCGATCTCTCCGAGCTCGGACAGGGCGATGCGGAAGAGTCTCGTGGAGTCACTCGGATCGAATCGATGCACAGCATCCAGCGTTCGATCGATCCCCGCCATCGCCTGGCGAAAACCGGGGTAGACCGAGTCGGCCAGAGGGGTGGAATCCATCGATCGACCATTGCGACGGAACAGGGGATCATCCAGTTCGCGGCGCAGCCGGGTCAAGGACTGGCTCACCGCAGGTTGGGTGACGAACAGCCTGCGGGCGGCGGTCGTGAGGTTTCGTGCTTCGTAGATCGCGACGAAGACCTTGACCAGATTCAGATCCATCATCGGCCGTGCGTCGAGCCGTCGGAGTCTGCATCCCGAAGGCTAAGCAACTCTCTCGCAGTCATAAGTGAATCTTATCGGCAATCATGATTGGAAGAAGCATGACCTCAGTAGACTCGGCCGGACGTAACGAGGGAGTTCACATGTCACAGACAGTTGCCGATGTCATCGCACAGGCGGGCGGCGTGCTGCCGGCGCTGCGGAATGCGCCCGCCCGACCGACGGTGTTCCCGGTCACGCCGGAGTTCTCGAACTGGCGATCCGAGCAGCGAGCGTGGCGGGACTCCGTCGCCCTCCTGGATCAGTCGCATCACATGACCGATCTGTTCATCTCAGGTCCGGATGCTCAGCGGCTGCTGTCGGATGTGGCGGTGAACAGCTTCGCCAAGTTCCCCGCAGGTTCGGCGAAGCAGTTCATCGCCGTCAGCCACGAGGGCTACCTGATCGGCGACGCGATCCTCTTCCACCTCGAGGAGGGGGTCTACGACCTGGTCGGATGGCACATGGTCATCGACTGGCTGCAGTTCCACGGTGAGACCGGCGGGTACGACGTCACGTTCGAGCGCGACGGAAACTCCTTGGCGCGGGAAGGGGATCCGAAGCTCTACCGGTACGAGGTGCAGGGTCCTCATGCGATGGCGCTCATGGAGAAGGTCACCGGAGAGCCGGTACCGGCCACCAGGTTCTTCGGCATGGCCGACTTCGAGATCGCCGGTGTCAAGGTGAGGTCGCTGCGTCACGGCATGGCGGGCCAGCCCGGATTCGAACTGTTCGGACCGTGGGTGGATGCGGAGCGGATTCGTGAGGCGCTGATCGCGGCGGGCGAGGAGTTCGGCCTCGTTCTGGTCGGTTCGAAGGCGTACTCCTCAGCCAACCTCGAATCGGCATGGGTGCCATCGCCGATACCGGCGATCTTCACCGGGCGGGCGGCCTCCGACTATCTCGCCTGGCTCCCTGCTGCGCGACTGGGTTCGCTGGCGGGAAGCTTCGATTCGGACGATATCGAGGACTATTACCTGACGCCGTACGACCTGGGGTACGGCCGCAGTGTGGCGTTCGACCACGACTTCATCGGTCGCGAGGCGCTCGAGAGGATCGCCGTCGCGCCCGAACGGGGCAAAGTCACGCTCGTATGGAACCCGGAGGATGTCGCGGCAGTGCAGCGTTCACTGCTCGAAGAGGGTGTGCCGGCGAAGTACATCGACTTCCCCAAGGCGCGCTACGGGCAGTACCAGATGGACCGCGTACTGCTCGGCGACCGTGCCGTGGGGATCTCGCATGATTGCGGGTACATCACCAACGAGCAGGTCTTCGCGTCGCTGGCGAGCGTGGATCAGGATGTGGCGGCGCCGGGAACGGAAGTGAGCGTCGTGTGGGGTGAAGAGCCCAACTCGGACAAGCCGGCGGTCGAGCGGCACCGGCAGGTGTCGATCCGAGCGACGGTCGAACCCGCCCCGTACTCGAGGTTCGCTCGCGAGAGCTATCGCTCGAACTGATCCGGATCCGCGGGACGCATCGCGAAACGGCCCTCACCCCGACCGGGGTGAGGGCCGTTTCGCTTCGCAACCGCATGTAGCCATCGCCGACTGTTTCAGGTAGCCTGATATAGGAGCGATGATGCTCGGCGCGCACGGCCGCCGACTCGACGAGAAGGATGCAATGCGATGACGCCAGCCATGACCCTGTCCACACCGGTCGAAGATCTCTCGCATCTCGAGGGGGCGTCGTTCGGTCCCTCCGATTGGCGCGAGGTGACTCAGGACGACGTCGACCTCTATGCGCGTGTCTCCGGCGATGACAATCCGATTCATCTCGACGCGGACTTCGCTGCGGCCACGCCCTTCGGCGGCACGATCGCTCACGGCATGCTCACGCTCGGCCTCGTCGTTCCGTTGATGCGCGAGGTTTTCGAGGTGACCGGGTTCAGCATGGGGGTGAATTACGGCATGAACAAGGTGCGCTTCCCCGCGCCTGTTCCCGTCGGTTCGCGCATCCGTGTTCGCGGCGACGTCCTCGCTGTCGAGCCGATCGCCGACGGATCGCAGATCGTCGTTCGCGTGGTGTTCGACGTCGAAGGCAGTGAGAAACCTGCATGCGTGGCGGAACTGGTTCTGAGGTACTACCGATGAGCGGCGCGATTCGCCTGGATGGCAGGTCGGCGATCGTCACCGGCGCCGGGCGCAGCCTCGGTCGCGCCTACGCGATCGCGCTCGCCGCAGCCGGGGCATCCGTCGTCGTCAACGATGTCGATGCCGAGAGCGCTGGGCAGACCGTGGAGGCGATCCGCGAGGCCGGCGGCCGCGCCGTGTCCGTCATCGCGCCGGTGGGTCCGAGCGCGACGGCGGAGGCCCTCGTGGCGGCTGCCCAGGAGGAGTTCGGCCGCATCGACATCCTCGTCGCCAATGCCGGTGTGCTGCGGGACCGTGTGCTCTGGAAGATGGGGGACGACGATTTCGATCTCGTGACGGAGACGCACCTGCGCGGATCGTTCACCTGTGGTCGCGCCGCTGCGATCGCCATGCGAGAGCAGGGGGAGGGCGGTCGCATCATACTCATCGGCTCGCCGGCAGGGCAGTTCGGAAGTTTCGGGCAGACGAACTATGCGGCAGCCAAGGCCGGCCTCGTCGCGATGGCGCGCACCTGGTCGCTGGAACTCGCCAGGGCGGGGATCACTGCGAACGCCGTCATCCCGACCGCGCTCTCGCCGATGACCGCCACGATCCCGGCGTACACGAAGGTCTACGAGGACTACCTGGGGACCGGTGAGATCCCTGCTGAGTATCGTCGTGATCATGCCCTGGGGTCGGCGGAGGACGTGGCCTCGCTCATCGTGTGGCTGGCGTCCGATGAATCCGCCGCCGTCACGGGCCAGGCGATCGGCGTCGGCGGCGATCGCCTGACTCTCTACTCGCACCCCGCGGTGCTCAAGACTCTGGACCACGACGGTGGATGGTCGCCGGAGCAGATCGACAGCGCATGGCGCGACGATCTCGCCGGACTTGCGCAACGCTCCGGGCCGCAGGGGGCCTGACATGCGCGCGCACTACTCCGATGTGTGGCAGGCGATCTCCCGTGTGCTCCCTGAGCGTGTCGCGATCCGCACCGCCGATGAGGAATGGTCGTACGCGCGATTCACGCGCGAGGCAGGCGCATTCGCCGGTGCGCTGGCGCAGCGCGGGGTGGCGAGAGGGGATCGAGTCGCGCTGCTGCTGTACAACCGTCCCGAGTTCCTCATCGCGCTCTACGCATGCCTCGGGGCCGGGATCACCCCGGTGCCGCTCAACTTCCGATTCCGGTCGGGCGAGGTCGCGGCCCTGCTGGATGACTCCGGTGCCAAAGCGCTGGTCTACACGAGTTCGCTCACCGACGTCGCGACCGACGCCGTCGCACAGTCGACGGGGGACATCGCCCTGATACAGGTCGATGACGACGGGTCGTCCGCAGACGTTCCAGGGCTCACCTGGGCTGAGGCGATCGGCGTGGACGCGCAGCTCCCCGCCCACGCCCCCGACGATGCGGAGCTGTGGATCTACACAGGCGGTACGACCGGCAGGCCCAAGGCGGTTCGCTGGGACGCTCAGGACATGTTCGAGGTCCAGATGTTCTCGACGTACACGCTCGCGGGACTCGCGTGGCCCGAGACGGTGACGGACGCGGCGAGCATCGCCTCCAACCCTGACACGCCGTTGACGGTGAACCTGCCGCTGGCGCCGTTCATGCACGGGACCGCGCTGACGACATCCATGAACACGTTCACGCTCGGGGGGACCGTGCTGGTGACGTCATCGCCGAAGCTGGATGCTGACGCGGCTGTGCGTTTCGCGAACGACGCCTCAGCGACCAGGATCATCGTGGCGGGCGACGCGGTGGCCGTGCCGCTGGTCGAGTCGATCGAGAGGCTTGGTCAGGGGCTGCCGACCGTCACTTCGGTGATCAGTTCCGGAATGCGATTCAGCCCCGAAGTGAAGGCGCGTCTGCACACGATCACCTCCCTCACTGTGATCGATCTGCTCGCCTCCTCCGAGGGCGGCGCATTCGCGGTCACCACGACGACCGGCGTGCAGGATCTGCCGGGCCGCCCGCGCCTGCAGCCCACGGCGACCGTGCTGGACGACGAGCAACGTGAGGTCCACGACCGTCCCGGTGCACTCGGCGTGCTGGCGCAACGAGGTGCCCTGCCGATCGGCTACCACGGCGACCCTGACAAGACCGCTGCCACCTTCCCCGTGATCAACGGAATCCGGCACGTGGTGCCAGGGGATCTCGTCCGCGTCCAGGAAGACGGCTACTTCGAGTTCCTCGGTCGAGGCAGCGGGGTGATCAACACAGGCGGGGAGAAGGTCTACCCGTTGGAGGTCGAGGAAGCGCTGCTGACGCATCCGGAAGTCGCTGACGTCGTCGTGGTCGGGGTGCCGGACGCTCGGTTCGGTGAGATCGTCACGGCGGTCGTCGAACGGACAGCGCAGAGCGAGGTCACATCTGATGATCTGATCGGCTTCATCGATCCGATCCTCGCCGGATACAAGCGCCCGCGACACATCCTGTTCCGCGCGAGCATGGACCGGACCCCCACGGGGAAGGTCGACCTCGCACGAATGCGCCGAGAGATCGCCCTCGAGCGCTAGCACGAGCACATGGAGCCACGAATGAATCTCGACGCCATCCGTGCGATCGACACCCACGTCCACATCCAGGTCGACGGTCACGGGCATTTCGGTGCGACGGACGAGCAGCGAGAGGGGATGGACCGATACTTCGGGACATCGGATCCTGCGCTCAGCGTCGACGAGACCGCTGCCTACTATCGCGAGCGCAAGATGATGGCCGTCGTCTTCACGGTCGACGCGACGACGAACACAGGGCGACGCCCGAACAGCATCGACGACATCGTCGCCGGCGCGCAGCGCAACCCGGACGCACTCATCGCGTTCGGTTCCGTCGACCCGCTGCAAGGGGAGGCTGCCATCGGGGAACTGCATCGACAGGCGCACGATCTCGGTGTGCGCGGATTCAAGTTCCACCCGACGGTGCAGGGATTCGACCCCTCGCGCGAGGAGTTCACTCCGCTCTTCGCCGCGATCGAGGAGCTCCGCCTCCCCATCGTGGTGCACACGGGCCAGACCGGTGTCGGCGCCGGTTCCCCTGGCGGTCTCGGAATGCGGCTCGGATTGTCGAACCCGATTCTGCTGGACGACGTCGCGGCCCGGCACCCCGGACTGCAGATCGTCATGGCGCACCCGAGTGTTCCGTGGCAGGACGAGGCGATCTCGATCGCCACCCACAAGTCCAACGTCTGGATCGATCTCTCCGGGTGGTCCCCGAAATACTTCAGCCCCGCACTCGTGAAGGCGTCGAGAACGTTCTTGAAAAGGAAGGTGCTGTTCGGGTCGGACTTCCCCGCGATCACGCCGGACCGATGGCTGGCGGACTTCGAGAGGCTCGAGCTCCCCGAGGACGTGCGCGAACTGATCTTGAAGAAGAATGCCGTGCGCCTTCTCGAGTTGGATACGTTCACATCATGAGCGAAGCGACCGACCTGTATCCGGGCGACCTCCTGGGGTTCGCGAACGCGCTGACCCCCGCGGAGGTCGACAAGATCCGGCGGCTTCGGGACTTCCTCGCCACCGAGATCCGACCCGTGCTCGCCGAGCGATGGGAGAAGGCTGCGAACCTCGGGGACTTCCGGGCCGGACTCGCCCGCTTGAGACTGCTCGACGATCCCGCTCTCGTCACCGAGGCCGGTGCTGTTCGGGAGCTCTATCGCGGCTTCGTCACACTGGAGCTCAGTCGTCTCGACCTCGCCGTCTCCATCCTGTACGGCGGACAGGCGAACATGTTCCGGACGCTGATCCACGCGGGCGGATCCCCGGAGCAGATCGCGGAATGGGATCGCGGGATCCTTGATTTCACCTTCACGGGATGCTTCGCTCTGAGCGAGCCGGATCACGGATCGGACATCGCCGGCGGGATCGAGACGGTCGCCCGCAGGCAGGGGGACGGCTGGATCCTCGATGGAGAGAAGCGGTGGATCGGCAATGCGACGATCTCTGACAACATCGTCGTGATCGCGCGCGAGCAGGGTGGCGACCGCATCCTCGCCTTCGTGGTGCCCACGGAGTCCGAGGGCGTCGAATGCCGAGTGATCGAGCACAAGGCGGCGGCGAGGATGGTGCACAACGCGGAGGTCACACTGCGTGACGTGCACGTCTCCGAGACGCGGCGGCTGCCGCGGATCGAGAGCTTTCGCGATGTGAACCGCGCGATGCGCGAGTTGCGTGCAGACGTCGCATGGACTGCGGCGGGAATGCAGCTGGGTGCGTACGACGCCGTCCTCGCCTACGCCACGCGGCGGACGCAGTTCGGCCGCCCCATCGCGGGGTTCCAACTGGTTCAGGAGAAGTTGGTCCGTATCGTCGCGAACATCGCACAGACGCTGTCGTTGGCGTCTCGGATGGCAGAGGCGCCCGCTGACGATGTCGGGGCGAGTCTCGTGAAGATCGTCGTCGCAGATCGGTTGCGCGAGTCCGTCGCTCTCGCGCGCGAGACGCTCGGGGGCAACGGCATCCTGCTGGAGCACGACGTCGCCCGTTTCTTCGTCGATGCCGAGGCGGTCTACACCTTCGAAGGCACGAGAGAGATGAACACCCTCATCGTCGGGCGAGCGATCACAGGACTCAGCTCGTTCGTCGGCTGACTTCCTGAAGCGGCTACGGCGCGGTCGAGACGCGCGCCTCTGCGGTGTCGAGCAGAAGACCGGGCACGACACCGATCTTCGCGATCGTGACGGCACGCGCTTCCGAGGCGCGGGGCTCCATGTGCGAGACGCAGCCGTGCGTGGCCTCGATGCGCACGCAGACGCCATGCGGTCGAAGCACTGCCATGACGGCATTCGCGAGGTCGCTGCCCAGTCTTTCCTGCAGCTGCGGCCGGCGCGCGGCCACTTCGACGGCTGAAGCGAGGCGGCTCAGACCGGCGAGGTGCTCACGGGGCGCGTACCAGATGTCGACGGTCCCCTCGAAAGGGAGAAGATGGTGCTCGCAGAGCGAGGAGAATCTGATTCCCGTGAGTCCGACGACGTCTCCGATCGCGTCGACGTCGTCGAGAAGGACCGGAGCTCCCAGCGCCGACGCCGGATCGACTCCGACGCCCGAGAGCATGCTGATCAGCAGATCGGCGACACGCTCCGGGGTGCGCTGCAGGCCGCGCCGGCTGGTGTCCTCGCCCACCGCTGCCAGGAGCTCGCGGACGGCACTCGCCGCCCGCTCGCGATCGATCTGCGGTGTGAGCAGCGGCGTGTTCTTCTCAATCAGGGACATCGTCGTCCACCTTCTCCTTCTCGAGGCGCAAGACGAGCTCCAGGCCGCGCCGCGCCCATTTGATCTCGACCTGCGCCCTGTCGACCAGCCCCTGGTACGCGAGCCGCTTGTACTCGATCGTGGCTTCCCGGTTTCCGTCAGGCATCTTCTCGAGACGTCGGACGAGCATCGGATTGCTCATGTTTCGGATGTGGGTGAGCTCGCCTTCGAACTGCGCCAGCTCGCCCTCCCACACCTGGATGTGCCTCCGGAAGAACTCGCGGGCGGATTCAGGGGAGGTGGATTCGAGGTAGGCCGCTCGAAGATGGGCGGGGTCGCGTACACGCTGGTAGTCCAGCGGAGAGCCCATCCACTCCGTGAACGCTCTGTCGCCCTCGTCGGTCACGTGGTACACCCGGCGCGTACCGCGGGCGCCTCGGACCTGATCCTCGCCTTCCACGAGACCAGCGGCCTCCATCTTGCGCAGCTCCGGGTAGATCTGCGAATCGGGGGCGTGCCAGACATGTCCCACCGACTGTGAGAACTGCTTCTGCAGGTCGTATCCGGACAGGGGGCCGACGCGCAGTATCGCGAGAAGTGCGTAGCGAAGACTCATGGATCTCCCTCGTTCGTATCGGGCCGACGGAGAACGTCTCCCCGGAACGCGTGAGGGTGGTGCTGAGACGACCTCGGCACCACCCTCACGCATCACCGGATCGGTCAGGCCGTCTGGTAGTTGGTGCGCCAGCCGCCCTGGTAGGTCTGACGTGCCACGGTCGAGTATGGCACGGGGCTCACGACGACACGGACCTCTGTCTGCTCGTGCGGTTCGACGGATGCCTTCGTGGTGCCGCCGTCCGGCTCGCCCCAGACGACCTTCAGCTCGGTGCCCTCCGGCACGTCGTGGTCGACGAGGCCCAGGGACAGCCCGCGGCGCTCGTTGGCGCTGTATCCGGTGAACATCGACAGGCCGACGTTGTTGCCGTCGGCGTCCACGATCGAGTCGTAGTTGGCGGAACCGTAGTTCGCCAGCGGCAGGTCGAAGAACTTGTAGTTGGGCCCGTCGACGTTCAGCAGCGACGTCCACACCTTGCCGAGGTCTTCGGCATCCCATGCCAGCGTGACCTTGCGGCGCTGCGTGCTCGGGTCGATCTTCTCGAGCGCCGAGCGTCCGATGAAGTCGTGGTCGAACTTGATGAAGTTGCCGTACCCGAGCTCCCACGGGGTCAGGTAGTAGTCCTCGATGTCGTCGGAGACGAAGGAGCCCGCCAACGTGCCGGTGGCCTCGTAGCTGTCGGCGCCGAGCCACTCGCGGTATCCGCGCTCGGCCTCGCCGGTGTAGATCGCCGGGAGCGGGGAGGGGATCCAGCCCGACTCCAGCGTGTTCGAAGGGTAGGCGCGTGAGCCGACCGGCAGGAGTCCGAACTCTTCGCCAGCCTCGACGATCGCGTCGCGGATGGCGTCGTGGTCAGCGTAAGGACCCCAGATCTCCAGGCCCGGTGCTCCGGCCATGCCGTGGCGGAGCGTGCGAACGTCCTTGCCGGCGATCTTCATGGTCGACATGTTGAAGAAGCCGAGCTTCTCCAGCGGTCCGCCGTTCAGCTTCTCGATGACGGCCCACGCGTTGGGCCCCTGGATCTGGAAGCGGTAGTAGTTGCGCGAGACGGCGTGGCCGTAGGGGCGCGAGGGCGAACGACGGTCGGCCGAGATCTCGAGGTTCGAGTACCCGCCGGTCTCACCGTGGTACAGCAGCCAGTTCGACGCCGGCGCGCGACCCACGTACACGTACTCGTCCTCGGCCTCGCGGAAGAGGATGCCGTCGCCGATCACGTGTCCGGCAGCGGTGGTGGGCACGTACTGCTTGGCCTTGTTCACCGCGAAGTTCGCGACCGAGTTGATCGCCGTGTCCGAGATGAGCTTGATGGCGTCTGAGCCCTTGAGGAAGACGTTGTCCATGTGGTGCGACTGGTCGTACAGCACGGCGGTGTCGCGCCATGCCTTCTGCTCCTTGATCCAGTTCTGGAAGTCCGCAGGGACGACCGGATAGATGTACGAGCCGATCTGGGAATTGCGAAGCAACTCGACCGGGTTGGTCTGGTCGAGAATCTGCTGAAGGTTGTCAGCCATGAGTAACCTCTGTTCGTTCGTGGTGCCCGGGCGGGCTCCGGTTGTTATGGGCGGTCGTTGAAGACGATGGTCTGGTTGCCGTCTCGGATGACGCGATCCTCGGCATGCCACTGCACGGCACGCGAGAGCACCGCACGTTCCACATAGGCTCCGCGTGACTGCAGCGCGGCAGCATCCATGCGGTGGTCGACGCGAGCGACGTCCTGCTCGATGATCGGACCCTCGTCGAGGTCCTTCGTGACGTAGTGGGAGGTCGCCCCGATCAGCTTCACCCCGCGTTCGCGCGCCTTGCGGTAGGGCGCGGCCCCGATGAATGCGGGCAGGAAGGAGTGGTGGATGTTGATCACCGGCACGGCGATCTCGTCGAGGAAGTCCTCGGAGATGATCTGCATATAGCGGGCGAGCACGACGAAATCGACGTTGCCCTTGAGCAGATCGAGGATCTGACGCTCCGCCCCTGACTTGTCCGGTCCCTGCGACGGGATGTGGACGAACGGGATGCCGAACGAGCGGACATCCTCGGCCGTGTCGGGGTGGTTGGAGATCACCATCGGAATGGTCACCGGAAGCTCGCCCCGACGATGACGCCAGAGAAGCTCGAGCAGGCAATGGTCGCTCTTGGAGACCAGGATCGCCATCCGTTTCGGCACCGACTGATCCGTGAGCCGCCACTGCATCTCGAACGGGGCCAGCGTCCTCTCGATGTCGGCCTCGAGCTCCGGCAGCGCGGCCCCGAGATCGGGCCTGCTGAAGACGACCCGCTGGAAGAACGCACCTTCGTCCACGTCTTCCGAGTACTGGTCGAGCGTGATGATGTTGGCGTCGTTCCGCGTGATCAGAGCGGTGATGGCCGATACGAGGCCGGGCTGGTCCGGGCCGTGCACGATCAGGCAGGCCTGAGGGTGCGCCGTGTGAGGTGATGTCGGCATGAGGTCTGTCCGTTCGACGTCAGGACTGGGCCTTGAGGTACTCATGGGTCCACTCAGCCGTGGCGAGCAGGCCGCCGAAGGTGTAGAAGTGCAGCATCACCGGCGCGGTGCGCCGTTCTGCGGCGAGCAGCCCGGAGAGGTCCGAGACGAACTTGTCGGGGCCGGCGGTGCCCATCAGATTGGTGAGCGAGAAGCCGTACTTCTTGACGATCATCGCATTGGCGCCGACGCCGAAGCGGCGCGAGAACGCGATGAGTCGCTTGATTCCGGCGGGCCCTGGGGTGCCGATGCGGATCGGGCTCGTGATGCCGCGATCACGAACGGCCGTCACCCACTCCATCACCGGGTCCGTGTCGAAGGCGAACTGGGTGAGTATGACGGCATCCAGGCCCTGCTCCTTGAGTGCGGCAGACTTCTCCTCGAGGTGACGCCAGAGCACATCTGTGGGGATGTCGGGATGCCCTTCCGGATATCCGGCGATGGACACCTCCTTGACGCCGTGCTTCTGAAGGATGCCGGAGCGGATGACGCTGAGCGAGTCCGGGTAGGGGCCCTCGGGCTCCGCCGGGTCGCCGCCCACCGCGAAGACATGCTCGGTCGCACCGACTTCCTGAAGTCGCGCGAGGAACTCTTCGAGCTGGGCCTGGCTCTGCAGGCGGCGCGCAGAGATGTGCGGGACCGGGACGAACCCGAGCTCTTTCACGGCCTTGGCGGCCGCGACGCGCATCTCGAGGTCCTCGTTGCCGAGGAAGGTGACGTTGATCTTGGTGCCCTGAGGGATGGCATGTGCGGCTTCGCGAAGGCCAGGAACGTCCTTGCCGGTCATTTCCAGAGAGAACTGATCCACCAGCTCTCGTGCAGCAGCCTTGGTCGTTGCTGGGGCGATGTTTCCCACGTGCTGATCCTCTCGGGTCCGAGATGCGCAGCTTTGCGCCTCTGTTGAAGGACAATACCTATTACGATAGGTAATCGCAAGAGGGACTGGTGTCGGACGATGATGACGATGAAGGCGATGGCGCAGAGCGTGGATCCGTCGGCGCGGATCCTGATCATCGACAATTATGATTCCTACACCTACAACCTCGTCCAGGCAGTCGGTCAGCTGATCGATGCCGAGCCGGAGGTCGTGCAGGTCGACCGATTCGACCTGGACAGGGAATCGGACTACGCGGCGATCATCGTCTCTCCGGGGCCCGGCCATCCGACCACGGAACCCGCCTTCGACGTCTGCCTGCGTCTGTTCGCCACGCGAACGCTCCCGACACTCGGCGTCTGCCTCGGGCATCAGGGCATGATCGTCGCTCACGGCGGGGTCGTCGATCGCCTGCCTCCCGCGCACGGCCGACTCGACGAGATCGAGCACACGGGCACGGGGCTGTTCGAAGGGGTGACGCCCAACACCCGCGTCGTGCGGTACCACTCCCTGGGCGCCGTCGACGTTCCTGCGGCGCTCGAGGTGACCGCTCGCACCGTCGACGGAACGGTGATGGGAGTGGCGCACCGAATTCTGCCGCAGTACGGGCTGCAGTTTCACCCGGAATCGATCCTGACGGGCGAAGGCGCGAGAATGCTGCGGAACTTCCTCGTGCTGTCCGGCTTCGCCCTGCGTGAGGACGCGGCAGCAGGGGGCGCCGCGATCGCGCCGACAGCGGCCGAAGGCGAACGGACGGACAGCACGCACGGGCAGGCCTCCAGGCGGTATCCGCAATGGATGGCTCCAGAGATCGTGGCGACGCATCTGCTGCGGGGACGCAGCAGGGCCTTCTGGCTCGACTCCGCCGATACCCGCGAATGGAGCGGGCGCTTCTCACTCCTCGGCTACCTCGAGGACGAGGACGAGAGCGTGGTGGTCGGCGGGGCGGAGCACACCTCAGCCGGCGTCACGGCGATCCCTCGATCGCAGTTCCTCCGTCACCTCGGCCGGCTGTCCGCCGAGACTCCCCACCCGGCCGCCGACGCACCACCCGGCGTCGGCGGCTGGGTGGGAGTCGCGGGATACGACACGCAGGAGATCCTGCCGTCGGCAGCGATCGGATCCCCGGCAGACGGGTTCTTCATGCGAGCGAATCGCACGGTCGTGTTCGACCACGAGTCTCACCTCATCACGTGCTTCGCCGATTCCGAGGCCCAGGTCGAGAGCCTCGTCGAGAGCCTCGACGAGCTGCGCTCGCTCCCGAGCCGGGTCTCATCAGTGGGGCTGACGCCCAGATCGTCGGTCCCACGCGAACGGTACGCCTCCGCGTATCAGCGTGTCGACGAGGCACTCCGACGAGGTGACACGTACGAAGCGGTCCTCACCTTTCCCCTCGAGTTCGATCTCGACGGCGACCCGCTCGACCATTATCTGGAGCTTCGCGCGAGGAGCCCTGCGCCGTACTCGGCGTATCTTCGCCATGGTGCTGAGGTCGTGCTGTCCGCCTCGCCCGAGCGGATGCTGTCGGTGACGCGATCAGGTGACGCCGAGATCCGTCCGATCAAGGGCACCCTGCCGCGATCGTTGAACGCTCAAGAAGACGCGATCGCGCGGTGGCGGCTTGCGTCCGAGGACAAGTTCCGTCGCGAGAATCTGATGATCACCGACCTCATCCGCAACGACCTGGGAACAGTGGCCGTGATGGGCTCGGTCGCCGTCACTCAGCTGATGGAGGTGGAGACGTACCGTGGAGTGCACCAGCTCGTCTCTGCGATCGGCGCGAGGCTCGAACCGGAGTGCGGACCCATCGACTGCTTGAGGGCGGTCTTCCCGGCCGGATCGATGACCGGTGCACCCAAACGGCGCACGATGGAGTTGATCCAGGAAGTGGAGTGGGCAGGGCGCGGGCTGTACTCGGGGTCGCTGGGCTGGTTCGATCGATCCCGCGCGGAGTTCTCGGTCGTCATCCGCACGCTTCACGGCTCGAACCGTCGGCTCAGGCTCCATGTCGGCGGAGGCATCATCATCGGATCCGATCCCGAGGATGAACTCGATGAGGCGATGGACAAGGCGCGTTCCGTGGCCACGACGCCGGTCATCCCCGCCTGACGACGGGGTCGCGTGAGGGAGTATGGGGGAGTGAGTGAGAATCTGAACCTGATCTACGTGATCAAGCAGCTCGAGTCGGGGTTGAGGCGACCGTTCATGGCCACCGTCAAGTCGCACGGAATGTCGGCGGCTCAATACACGGCGCTCGCGGTCCTGGACCGGCTCCCCGGGATCACGTCGTCCGAACTCGCCCGCAGGTCGCTCGTGCGCGCGCAGTCGATGGCGCAGACGCTCGCGCCTCTGATCGAGGCGGGGCTGGTGCGCCGGGAGACGGATCCCGAGCATGCGCGGCAGATCCTCCTCTTCATCACACGAGACGGACGCGAGCGGATGCGCGAGGTGCGCGTGGACGTGCAGGCGATAGAGGACCGCCTCACCTCGGCGATGAGCGAGGACCAAGCGGCGCAGTTGGAAAAGCTCCTGCGGCTCGCACGTCACGGTCTGGGGTCAGGGGAGGACCAGCGACCGCGCACGTGACCTCTCGTGACGGCCGATCAGCGCGGAACAGGGGAGGACACTATCGTCGGAGTGTGACCACCGCACCGTTTCACGCCGACGTCGTCGGCAGCTTCCTCCGTCCCCCCGCTCTCGTCGAGGCTCGCGCACGTTTCGCGCGCGGCGACATCGATGCCGACGCGCTTCGCGCCGTTGAAGACGCGACGATCTCGGACCTCGTCTCGCGTGAGGCGGACAGTGGATTGAAGCTCGCCACCGACGGAGAGTTCCGTCGATCGTGGTGGCATTTCGATTTCTTCGACGGTCTGAGCGGTGTCGATATCGTCGAACTCGACCACGGCATCCAGTTCCAGGGCGTTCAGACCAAGCCGCGCGGCATCGAGCTGAACGGAAGGATCTCGTTCGACGCGTCGCACCCATTCCTTGAGCAGTTCCGCTCGCTCAGATCGATCGTCGAGCGCACCACCGGCGCGGTGCCGAAGTTCAGCATTCCCGCCCCGACCGTGCTCGACTTCCGACTCGAGCAGGAAGCCGTCGACGCGTCCGTATACGACGACCGCGATGACCTGGTCGACGATCTCGTGACGGCGTACCGGGATGCCGTCGCAGCACTCTACGACGCCGGCGCCCGCTACCTCCAGTTCGACGACACCGCGTGGGCGTACTTGTGCTCCGACGTCGAATTGGAGAAGGCCCGTCAGCGAGGCATCCGCGTCGACGGGATCGCCGAACGCTATGCGGATCTGCTCAACCGTGTTCTCGCAGACAAGCCCGATGATCTGGTGATCGCCACCCATGTGTGCCGTGGCAACTTCCGCTCCACCTGGATCTCGTCCGGAGGGTACGAGCCGGTCGCCGAGCAGTTGCTGGCAGGCACGTCGTACGACGCTTACTTCCTCGAGTACGACAACGAGAGGGCGGGCGGTTTCGAGCCGTTGCGCTTCCTCCCTCAGGGGCACAAGAGCGTCGTCCTCGGACTGATCACCTCGAAGTCCGGGCAGTTGGAGGATCCGCAGCTCATCAAGAGCCGCATCGACCAGGCGGCGAGCTTCGTCCCTCTCGACCAGCTCCGGTTGAGCCCGCAATGCGGATTCGCGTCGACGGAGGAGGGCAATGTCCTCACCGAGGACGAGCAGTGGGCGAAGGTGCGCGAGGTCGTGGAGATCGCCGCCGACGTCTGGAGCTGACGAACCGCCGCAGGAGCGCGCGCGGCGGACTCGACTCAGCCCGACGCCAGACCCTCGAGGTACTCGAGCGATCGTCGTGAGCGTCCGACGTGCGGTCGGAGGCCGTGGATGCGATGCTCCATGTCCGGACGGTACGCCTGAGCGAGGTCCCTGGTGATCCCCGCAGCAGCGCGGTGCAGTACGGCGATGTGCGGGTTGGGTGAGCTGCCATCGTTGGCGACGACCACACCGATCGCGGCATGGACGCCGTCCGCGTCGCGAACTGGCACGGCGATCCCTCGCGATTCCGGATGGATGTATCCGTTCGCCACGGCGTAACCGTCCTCGCGCACCTGACGCAGGCGTTGACGCAGCCCGGTGCCGGTGCGCATGAGAGGATCGGGGAAATCGGGCGGGATGTGCGCGAGGACGTCTGCGATCGTGGCGTCGTCGGCAAGCGCGAGAAGCACGAGGCCGCTGGAGGACGCATGCAGCGGGGTGCGCCCGCCGATGAGCGTGGCATTGATGACCGACTCGCGCGTCGACATCCGTTCGATGAAGAGCACGCTGCGGCCGCTTCGCACTCCGAGCTGGGTGTGCTGTTTCACGCGATCGTGGACGGCTTCGAGCCACGGTCGAGCGACTTCGCGGAGCCCGAGTGCCCTCGGGGCGCGGCTCGCGAACTCCCAGAGCCGCACGCCCAGGCGGTACGAACGATCGGGGAGCCGCTCGAGCAGGCCCTCGCGCTCGAGCTCACCGACGAGCCGGTGCGTGGTCGAGACCGGCAGGCCCGACGCGACCGCGATCTCGCTGAGCGTCAGGAACGGGTGCCGCACGTCGAAGGTGTCAAGAACGCGCAGGTGCCGGTGAAGCACCGAATCGCTCTCAGGCATCCGCTCCACCTCTCCTCCTCGTCCACATCGTAGTTCGACGGGGAGGCGGAGCGGATGCCCGTGGATCATTCGTCGGAGCGATAGGTCGTGCGCGCGAAGGAATGGTAAGGAGCCGGTGCCACCGTCGCGCGTATCCGCACCTGCCGGTGGTTCGCGTCGACGGCCGCCTTCCGGGAGACGGGATCCTCTCCCCACACGACTTCGACGGTCTCGCCGTCGTCGATCGAGACGTCGAGGGTCGCGAGCGACATGTACAGCTGGTCGTAGGCGACGTACCCGGCATCCGTGGAGACGCCCACCGGTCGGCCCTCCAGGACGACCTCGTCCATCTGGTAGAAGCCGTATCGCGCCTTCGGGAAATCCAGGAACTTCGCCGGGGTGCCGGGTTCGAGCTGCGACTTGACGACGTCGGCGACGTCGCTCGGGTTCCACAGCAGGGTCACCTTGCGCCGCGGCGGATTCGCAGCGTGCGCCTCGAGTGCAGCGCGCCCGTGGAACTCGTGATCGAAGCGCACCGACTTCCCGAGCCCGATGTCGAACGGGGTCAGATAGAAGTCGCGGACGTCGGTGGAGTACAGCGAGCCGCCGACGGAACCGGCGCGCGATGCCGGCAACCACTCCCGATACTCAGCGAGATCGTCCTCGAAGATCGCGGGGAACGGGGTGGGCACCCAGCCGGACTCGAGCGGTGAGGAGGAGTACGCCTTCGCCCCCACCCGGCGGATGTCGAACTCCTCGCCCGCCGCCATGATCGCCTCCGCGATGACCTCGTGGTCGGCCCACGGTCCGTAGAACTCGAATCCGGGTTGGCCGGCCATGCCGTGACGCAGAGCCCGTGCGGCGCGGCCGGCGATCGTGACCTCGCCGATGTGGAAGAACTTGATGTCGGGAGCCGGACCGCCGAAGAGCTTCTCCATGACGAAGTCGGCATTCGGCCCCTGCACCTCGTACCGGTAGAAGGTCGGCGGGCCCTGGCGCATGTTCGAGTTGCCCTCGAGGCGTGCGCGCACGTCCCGTCCTGCGGACTGGGCCTTCTCGACGTTGAACCGCACCCAGTCGATCAGGATGTGGTGCCCGATGAGCACGAGTCCTTCTGGCCCGTCCGCGTTGTAGAACAGGATGCCGTCGCCGATGAGGTAGCCGCCCTCGTTGACGGCGATGAGCTGCTTGGCGACCCCTGGTCTGAAAGTCGTGAACGTGTTGGGTGATATCGATTCGAGAAGCGGAATCAGATCGCGGCCGTCCAGGAACAGCTGGGTCATGTGGTGCGACTGATCCAGGAGCGCCACCGACTGCATCCACGCCCGCTGTTCGTCACGCCAGTTCGTGAACTCCGCAGCCACCGGGAACGTGAAGGCGGGCCAATCCTGGTCCCGCAGGAATTGCACCGGGCCGCCTGCGAGTTCGATCGCCTGGGCGAGTGTTTCAGTCATCTTCGACCTCCGTCTGTCGTGGAGCATCAGCGTATGAGCGCGTCCGACGTTCGCTTTCGACTTTTTCCGCTGAGCGGGAACGCGGCCAGGTGCGGCTGATACCGTGCTTGCGACTCCGCGATGACTATGGCTATATATCTATCTAAGTAGATCTATCTGGATGAGTATCACCCTATGCTGGCGGATAGATTGATCGGAAGATCGAGTGCAGGTACCTTCCGTGAAGACGTAGTGTTTCAGTCTCCCTATGCAACGAAGCGAAAGGTGGAGCGATGGGCGCGCAGCTCGTGGTCGAAGACGTCAACCTGCACTTCGGCGGCGTGAAGGTCCTCGAAGAGGTCTCGTTCACTGCCGAAGCCGACCAGATCCTCGGACTCGTCGGGCCGAACGGCGCAGGTAAGACCTCGCTCTTCAACTGCGTGAGCGGCCACTACCGGCCGAGCTCAGGGTCGATCGTGATCGCCGGCGCTGAAGTCGTCGGATCTCCGCCTGCGACGCTCGCACGTCACGGCCTTGCCCGCACCTTCCAGCATCCAGCGCTGCAATTGCACGCGACGGTGCTCGAGAACGTGCTGCTGGGGGCGCACAGCAGGCTTCCCGGGGGCCCGGTGCAATGGTCGCTGCGCTGGCCGCGCACCGTCCGTGCCGAGAAGGCGGTCCGCGACGAAGCGATGGAGCTCCTCGACAGTCTCGGGCTCGCGTGGGCGGCGTCGACTCGGGCGGATGAGCTGTCGCACGGTCTGCACAAGAGCGTCGAACTGTGCCGCGCACTGCTCATGAAGCCCCAGCTCCTCCTCCTCGATGAGCCGGCCGCCGGGCTGCCGCACTCCGAGGTCGAGCAGTTGATCGAGACCGTGCGCCGCATCCGTGAACGAGACATCACGATCGTGATCGTCGAGCACAACATGGGCCTGATCTCGGCGCTGACCGACCGCGTCGTGGTGCTCGACCACGGTCGCAAGCTCATGGAGGGGTCGGCGTCAGAGGCGCAGGCGGATCCGCGAGTGATCGAGGCGTATCTGGGAAAGGATGCCGTCGATGACGCTGCTTGAGGTATCGGGGATGCAGGCCTTCTACGGCCGGGTCCAGGTGCTCGACGACATCTCGCTCTCGGTCCCTGATGGGGGAGCAGTCGGGATCCTCGGCGCGAACGGAGCAGGGAAGACGACGACGCTGCGCGCGATCTCCGGCTCGGTGCGTTCCAGCGGCGACATCCGCTTCGACGGAAAGAGCCTTCGAGGGCTGCGTCCCGACCAGGTCGCCGCGCTCGGCATCGCACACGTGCCCGAGGGACGCGGCACTTTCTCGGATCTGACGGTCCGCGAGAATCTGCGTGTCGGTGCGTATCTTCGCAGGGACGCCAAACAGGTCCAAGAGGACATCGACTACTGCCTTGACCTCTTTCCGCAGCTGCAGAACCGGGTGCGCTCGAATGGCTCAGCGCTCTCCGGCGGCGAGCAGCAGATGCTGGCCGTCGGGCGCGCGATCATGGCGCGGCCGCGGGTGATGCTGCTGGACGAGGCGTCGCTGGGGCTCGCTCCCAGTACGGCGAAGACGGTCTACAAGGCGATCGGTCGCCTGCGGCAGGAGTCCGGAATCGCGATGGTCGTCGTCGAGCAGAACGCGAACCTCGCGTTCACCCTGGTCGACAGCGCGACCGTGCTCGAGGCAGGGCGCAATGTGCTGACCGGATCGACGGCCGAACTCAAGGGCATGGACGAGATCCGCCGCGCCTACCTGGGAGGGTGAACAATGAGCACATTCCTGCAGCTCATGATCGACGGTCTCTCCACCGGGTCGATCTACGCCGCGCTGGCGTTGAGCATTGTCCTCGTCCACCAGGCGACCGGCCTGATCAACTTCGCACAGGGCGGGATGGCGGTGCTGTCCGCATACATCGCGTGGGTGATCTACGGTCTCGGTGCTCCGCTGATCGTCGCGATCCTGGCCGCGGTCATCGTCTCGTTCTTCCTCGGTGCGCTGATCGAGCGGTACCTGGTGCGCAGATTCGAGCGCGGAGATCCGGACACGGCGGTGGTCGTGACCATCGGATTGCTCACCCTCATCACCGGAATCTGCGCATGGTTCTGGACGTACAACAATCAGCTCTTCCCTTCGCTGTTCCCTCTCGACACGGTGCAGATCGCCGGAGCGGTGATCAGCGTGCGCTCGCTCGGGACGATCGTCGTGATCGTGGCGATCATGGTCCTGCTCCAGGCGCTCTTCGTCGGCACGAAGCTGGGACTCGCCCTGCGTGCCGTGGCGATCGATCCGTCGTCGGCGGCGCTCTCCGGCGTACCGGTCGGACGGAACCTCATGATCGGATGGGGACTGGCTGCGTCGCTGGGCGCCATCGCGGGTGTGCTGGTCGCACCACAGCTCACCCTCACGCCGGGAATGATGGACTCCGCGCTCGTGTACGCGCTGGCAGCGGTGATCCTGGGCGGTCTGACGAGTCCGATCGGCGTCGTCGTCGCCGCATGGCTCATCGGAATACTCGAGAACCTCGCGGCCGTGTATGTGCCCTTCATCGGTCACGATCTCAAGATCGCGGTGCCGTTCGTCCTCGTCTTCGTGGTGCTCTTGGTGAGACCTCAAGGTCTGTTCGGCCGGAAATCGGTGGTGCGCGTGTGATGACTGCAACGAATTCGTTCTCGACCGCACCCGCTTCGCCGTGGCGTGCGCGACTCGAGCGTCCGTGGGTACGGTGGGGCCTCGTCGCCCTGGTGGTGGTGCTGGCGATCGTGGTGCCCCTGCTGCTGCCGGAGTTCGCGAACCAGACGCTCGCACGGATCGGAGTGTTCTCCGTCGCCGTGCTCGGCCTCAACGTCGTCATGGGGTACGCGGGGCAGATCTCGCTCGGTCAGATCTTTTTCGTGGGACTCGGCGCCTACGTCACCGCCTATGGATACAACGCGGGCTGGAACATCGTCATCGTCTTCGTGCTCGCGTGCCTCATTCCTGCTGTCGTGGGAATGGTGGTGGCGCTCGCCGCTGCCCGGCTCGGCGGGCTGGCGATCGCGATGGTGACGATCGCGCTTCCGATCATCGGTGTCCCGCTGGCCAAACGATTCTCCGAGGTCACCGGTGGATCGCAGGGGACGTCCGCTCGATTCTCTGCGGCACCCGAGTGGTCGGGGCTCTACGACGACCAGTGGCAGCTGTATCTCGTCATCCTCATCGGCGGGGCCACGTTCATGCTCACCCGAAACCTGGTGCGCGGCAAGTACGGTCGTGCGTTCGCGATCGTCAAGGGCAACGAGTCCGTTGCGGCATCGATGGGTGTATCGCCCTACCGCTACAAGGTCCTGGCCTTCACGATCGCCTCCCTCATCGGTGGAGTCAGTGGCTTCCTCTACATGGTCGTGATCCAGTACACCTCGCCGGAGACGCTCAACTTCGGGCACTCGATCGAACTGTTGGCGTCGATGGTGATCGGCGGAGCGGGAAGCATCATCGGCTCTCTCATCGGGGGCGCGTGGTACGTGCTCGTCCCGCAGGTCACGAACATCATCGATCCCAACCTGACGACGGTGCTGCAGGGCGCGATCCTGCTCATCGTGCTCTTCTTCCTGCCCAACGGGTTCGTGTCGTTGCCTCGCCTGTTGCGACGCATCGGCCGACGTGATGCTCCGCAGCGTTCAGCCGCTGAGGTTCCACAGCACATCGAAGAGTAAGAACACACAGAGAGGCACCAACCATGAGAATGAATCGCAGAAGAAGCCGGGTCGCGTCCGTGGTGGCAGGGGTCGGCATCGTCGCCGTCCTCGTCGCCGGTTGCTCCCGTGGCGGCGCAGAGCCCGACGGTGATGGCGGGGCGGCCACGGCCAGCCCCGGCATCACCGACACCACCATCACCCTGGGGATGACCACGCCGTTGAGCGGCGGCACCGCGGGGCCGGGTACCTGCACCGTGGCAGGGCTCGAGGCGTACTTCGGGAGCGTCAACGCCGCGGGCGGGATCGAGTTCGGCGACGGCAAGACCCGCACGGTCGAGATCAAGGCGCTCGACGACGAGTACGACCCGCAGAAGGCGAAAGCGAACTACGACCAGCTCAAGGGCAGCGTCTTCGCGATGACCGCGGGACTCGGAACCCCGACGAACCGGGCCTGGCGCGAGGCGGCGATCGCCGACGAGGTGCCCCAGGTGCTGATCCAGACGGGTGATCCGCTGTTCAGCAACACGCAGGAGAGCCCGTGGCAACTCGGGTTCGTTCCGGCGTATCAGAACGAGGGCGAGGCGTTCGGCGAGCTGCTGGCCGGTGCCGGCGGCGAGCACAAGGTCGCGATCCTCTCGCAGAACGACGACTACGGCGAGGGGTACGTCGAAGGGTTCAAGTCCGCGATCGAGGGTGCCGACAACATCGAGATCGTCAAGGAGCTCACGTACGAGGCGACTGACACGGCCGTCGACGCACAGCTCACCGAACTCGCGGCATCGGATGCGGATGTGCTGTTCAACGCCATGTCGATCACGCCGCTCGTGATCTCCTCGCTGCAGAAGATGCAGGAGATCGGATGGCTGCCGAGCCTGTTCCTCCCGTCGAACACGTCGAGCCCGGGTGCGATCCTCGAGCCGGGTGGCGCGGCGGCGTTGCCGGCCGTCTACACCGTGTCGTTCGCGAAGACGCCGCAGAGCCCGGCATACGCCGAGGACGAGGACGTCGTCACCTTCCTGTCGGACCTCGCCGAGTACGCGGACTATCCGGATGTCCCGGCGTTCCCGCACTGCATGTGGAGCTACATGATCGGCGCGACGCTCGAGCAGGTGTTCACCAAGATGACCGAGCCGACGCGTGAGGACTTCATGGCGCAGCTTCGCACCATCTCGGACTTCGAGGCGCCGCTCATGCTCCCCGGTACGTCTGTCGACACGACGGAAGACGACCAGCCGGCCGTCTCGACGGTTCAGGTCATCAAGTACAACGGCAAGGGCTACGAACCCGTCGACTCCTGGGACGAGTGACTTCGCACCACGGTGATGACTGAGCGCCGGTCCGGACTCCGGGCCGGCGCTCAGCGCGTTTCGAGGACGAAGCGGTCGCGTGCGGCGAAGATGCCGATCACGCCTTGCGTGATCATCGTGAGGAGCAGGATGACAAGCGAGGCCGTCCAGCCTCCGGTGAGCGCATGCACGCCGCCGAAGAGCACAGGTCCGACGGCCGCGACGCCGTAGCCGACGGACTGCGACATCCCCGAAAGCGCGGACGAGGTGCGGTGATCACGGGCACGCTGCGCGATCAGCGTCAGCGCGACCCCGAGCGAGGAGCCGGAGAACAACCCGAGCGGCATGACCCAGAATCCGATCGCGTCAGGGGCGAGCAGCATCCCGATGCCGCCGATCAGCCCGACCACTGGCAGCAGCGCCGGCGTGATCCGCGCGCCGCGCCCACGCATCAGCACGGCGATCGTCAGCGATCCTGCGATGGAGAAGGCCTGGTAGACCATGACGTCGAACCCGGCCGTCAGCGCGCTGCGGCCGGTGTCGGTCGACATGGTCGCAAGCCACGTCACGAGCACATAGAAACAGGTCGACTGCACTCCCATGTAGGCGGCGACCAGCCACGCCGTCGAGTCGCGCCAGACTCCGGTGCGGGGCTCGCGCACGAATGAGCTCGTTCGCATCGCCCGGATCTCGTGCCGGCGCACGTACCACCACGCTGCCAGGCCGAGGGGGATGACGAGCCCGCCCGTAGCGAGCAGCGACAGTCGCCAGCCCGCCGCGGAATCCGCTCCGCTCAGGTCGGCGATCGGAACGGCGAGGCCGGATGCCACGGCACCCGCGCCGCCGAGGATCGCCGAGTACACGCTCATCATCAGCGGCACACGCAGTGGGAAGTCCCGCTTGATGACTGCGGGGAGCAGGACGTTGCCGACTGCCAGGGCGACTCCGATGAGCGCCGTGCCGATCCACAACCACGCCGTCGACCCGGGGATCGAGCGGACCACCGTGCCGAGTCCGAGGACGCCCAGAGCGGCGAGCACAGCACCGCCGAGCCCGAGCCGCCTTCCGATGCCGTGCGCGAACGGAGAGGCCGCAGCCCACATGATCAGCACGATCGTCGACAGTGCGCCGAGAAGGGCGAGAGGTATGCCGGTGTCCGCACTCATCCGTCCGATCAGCGGCCCTACGGCGGTGATCGCAGGGCGCATCATCGCGGCGACCAGGCAGAGGGCGATCACGCTCGCGACGAGCGCCCTGCGCGTCTGCGGCGTCATGACAGCACCATCACCGAGACAGGGTCGCCGATGCGCACCCGCTCCACATCCGAGGGGATGATCGCCAACGCGGATGCCGCCGCGAGCGAGGTGACGAGGTGCGAACCGCTCCCGCGCCGCGACGCGGGGTGCACCGTGGTCTCGTCGAACGTCGCCGGGAGCACCTGCGTGCGTCCCTTCGGCGAGTTCCATCCGGTGCCGGCTGCTCGGACGACATGCGTCCGGTCGATGTCCGCGAATCCGGCCATCCGTCGGAGGGCGGGTCGCACGAAGACCTCGAATGACACCGCGACGCTGACGGGGTTCCCCGGTAGGCAGAACGCGAGCATTCCCGATTCCAGCACGCCGAAGCCCTGCGGCTTCCCCGGTTGCATCGCCACGCTGTCGAACTGCACTCCGTACTCGCCGCCCAGCACGGACCTGACCACGTCGAACGCGCCGACGCTCGCCCCGCCGGAGAAGATCACGGCGTCAGCGTCGACGGCCAGCGCTCGCCGCAGGGCCGCAGGATCGTCGGCGACGGTGCGCACCGATGTGAGGACCGCACCGCTGGCGCGGACGGCCGCCGCCAGAAGCACGGAGTTCGATTCGGGGATCTGACCCCGTCGTGGAGTCGCGGACGGTGCGATGAGCTCGCTGCCCGTCGAGATCACTGCCACACGCGGGGGCCTGTGCGTCGACACCTGTCCGAATCCGGCCGAGGCGATGGTCGACAGCTGCCAGGGTCCGAGTGCCGTCCCCGCTCGCACTGCGAGGGCACCGGCCGCAGAATCCTCGCCTTTCCGCCGAACGTGGGCGCCCGACGAGGGCTGTGTCAAGACGGTGATCCACTCCGGTGCGCGTTCGCGGACGGCCGTCCCGAGATCCGTCTGCTCGAGCGGGACGATCGCGTCCGCGTCTGAAGGCAGCGGTGCGCCGGTCATGATGCGCACGGCCTCGCCCGGTCCGATCGATGGGTCGTCGGCCGACCCCGCAGCGACATCGGCGACGACGCGCATTCTCGAGCCGGCGGTGGCGTCGGATCGCCGCACGGCGTACCCGTCCATCGCCGAGTTGTCGAAGAGCGGGATCGGCCAACGGCTGAGAACGTCGGCGGCGAGAACGCCCCCGATTGCTTCGGCGAGCTCACTCGTCACCGCAGGAGTCGGCCGCGCGACCTCCAGGATGCGAGCGCGATGCTCTTCGATAGTGATCATCGAGAACTGTCCATATCGCTACGGTATCGCGGCCCCACGGCTCGCCGCAGAACACTATGCTCAGAGGTATGGGTCGGATCACGACGAGGCGATCGGTACTGAAGGTCACGGTGGGTGACGGCGCCCGCCGTCGCCCCGACATGCTCGCCGTGGAAGAGCCGCTCGAGATCCGTGTCGCTGGCAATCCGCTGGCCGTGACGATGCGCACGCCCGGTCACGATGTCGAACTCGCTGCCGGATTCCTCGTCTCAGAGGCCGTGATCGGCGAGGGGTCCGAGTTCCGGTCGGCGATCCACTGCGGTGGGCCGGGGACGGGTGGTGTCGAGAACACGTACAACGTCCTCGACGTCTCCTTGGCGCCAGGTGTGGCCCCGCCCGCGCCGGATCTGGCGCGTTCCTTCTACACGACCAGTTCGTGCGGGGTCTGCGGCAAGGCCAGCATCGACGCCGTCGAGACCGTCTCTCGTCACGACGTCGCAGTGGATGCCGTGGTCGCCGACGCGGCGGACATCGCCCGGTATCCGGACCAGTTGCGCGAACAGCAGGATGCGTTCGACAAGACCGGTGGTCTGCATGCGGCCGCGCTCTTCGATGTCGCCACCGGAGAACTGCTCGTGCTGCGCGAAGACGTCGGGCGCCACAACGCCGTCGACAAGGTCGTCGGGTGGGCGGTGCTGCATGACCGGCTCCCGCTGCGCGGGACGGTGCTGCAGGTCTCAGGTCGGGCGAGCTTCGAACTCGTGCAGAAAGCGGTGATGGCCGGCATCCCCATCCTCTCGGCCGTCTCGGCACCGTCGTCCCTCGCGGCGGAGCTGGCCGAGAAGTCCGGCCTCACGCTCGTGGGGTTCGTGCGCGGTCGGACGATGAATGTGTACTCACACCCTGAGCGGGTCCGGACGGATGCTGCGGCACCTGATCTGGCGCTCGTGTCGGAAGGAGCAGCTCATGACCACTCCCGATAGCGGCGTCGCTTTCGGCCTGATGCCGTCGCGTCCCAGGCAGGGCGGATACGGTCCGGTGGCGACCACGGCGTGGTCGCAGGAGGACTACGAGCACCCGGCTGCGGGGTGGGGTGCGGCGCTGTCGGTGGGTGAGGTGCTGCTGGAGTCGAAGCGTCCGGTGAGCGGCGCGTTGGCGATGTTCACGATGAATCATCCGATCAAGGGCTTCGACTGCCCAGGGTGCGCGTGGCCGGACGATCAGAAGGGCTTGAAGCTCGACATCTGCGAGAACGGTATGAAGCACGTCACGTGGGAGATGACGCACAAGCGCGTGGGCAGTGGTTTCTTCTTGAAGCACACCGTGAGCGAGCTTTCCACCTGGACCGACTTCGAGCTGGAGAACGCGGGTCGGCTGACCGAGCCGATGGTCTACGACCCGGAGACCGACCGCTATGCGCCGATCAGCTGGGACGACGCGTTCGCGCTCATCGGTGAGGAGCTGCAGGCGCTGGACAGTCCGGATGAGGCGACGTTCTACACCTCTGGGCGGCTGAGCAACGAGGCATCCTTCCTCTATCAGCTGATGATCCGCGAGTACGGCACGAACAACATGCCGGACTGCTCGAACATGTGTCATGAGGCATCCGGCCGGGCGTTGACCGCGTCGATCGGATCCGGCAAGGGGACGACGACGGTCGAGGACTGGGAGCAGACCGATCTGCTCTTCCTGCTCGGGGTGAACGCGGCCTCGAATGCGCCGCGCATGCTGACGGCGCTGTCGGATGCTGTGAAGAACGGCGCGCAGGTGGTGCACGTCAATCCGCTGATCGAGGCTGCATCCAGGCGCACCACTGTGCCGCACGACTTCGTCGACATGGCACTGTTCAAGACGCATGAGACCGGCACGCTCGACCTGCAGGTGCGCATCGGCGGGGACATGGCGCTGATGCGCGGCATCGCGAAGGTCGTCTTCGAGGCAGCCGAGACGGATCCCACTGCACTGGACACCGCGTTCATCGCCGAGCACACAGACGGCATCGATGAGTATCGTGCGGTCGTCGAGGCGACGCCGTGGCCGGAGCTGGTGCAGCAGTCCGGCCTCACCGAGGAGCAGATCCGCGCGGCGGGGGCGCTCTATCTGAAGGCCGGCAGGACGATCATCAGCTGGTGCCTCGGAGTGAGTCAGCAGGAGCACGCGGTCGACATGGTGCGGGAGTTCACGAACGTGCTGCTGCTCCGAGGCAACATCGGCCGGCTGGGTGCCGGTCCCGCACCGGTGCGCGGGCACAGCAACGTGCAGGGCAACCGCACGTGCGGCATCAACCACCATTCGCCGGCCTGGCTGCTGGACAAGCTGGACGAGGTCTGCGGGATCACCTCGCCGCGCGAGCCGGGGCTGGACACCGTCGCCAGCATCCACAAGATGCACGAGGGCGCCGTCAAGGTGTTCGTGAGTCTCGGCGGCAACTTCGTGCTGGCCGCGCCCGACACGACGTACACCGCGGAAGCGCTGAGCGGATGCCGACTGACGGTTCAGGTGAGCACGAAACTGAACCGCAGTCACATCGTGCACGGGAAGAAGGCGCTCATCCTCCCGTGCCTCGGGCGCACCGAACGCGACGAGCAGGCCGGCGGGCTCCAGGGGCAGTCGGTGGAGGACGCGATGAGCATGGTGCACCTGTCGGTGGGCAAGAAGAAGCCCGCCTCAGAGCACCTGCTGTCGGAGCCCGACATCATCGCGCGGATGGCGAGGGCGACGATGCCCGACAGCGCGACCGACTGGGAAGGGTTCGCGGGAGACTACGACCGCATCCGCGACGTGATGGCGAGGGTGCTGCCCGGATTCGAAGGATTCAACGAGCTCGTGCGTCAGACGAACGGGTTCCGCATCCCGCAGCCGGCCCGCGAGCGCGATTTCCGTACGGCCTCGGGCAAGGCGGACTTCTCCGCTGCCGTGCTCCACGACGTGCGTCCCGCCTCAGACGACATGCTGGTGCTGCAGACGATGCGCTCGCACGACCAGTGGAACACCACGATCTACAGCAACAACGACCGGTACCGCGGGGTGAAGAACCTGCGCGAGCTCATCTTCATGCACGAGGACGACATGCGCGATCGCGGCATCTGGCAGGGCGACCTCGTCGACATCGTCTCGACATCGAAGGACGGTTCACTGCGCAAGCTGCGCGAGTACCGCGCGGTGGCCTACGACACCCCTCGGGGAAGCGCAGCCGGCTACATGCCCGAGATGAACGTGCTGGTCGGAAACGCCGACTACAGCGCCCAGAGCGATCAGCCGCTCATGAAGAGCATCCACGTGCGCGTGATGCCGTCTGCGGTGCCTCGCTGACGGCTCGGGAACGCGTCGTCGGAACCCGTCCGCCGTGCGGCTTCAGGCGTTCGTGGCGGCGGCCTCGTGATCGAGCGTCTGCAACTCACGAGCATCGACGAGCATTCGCAGCAGAAGCCCGTTCAGGCGTTCGATCTCGCGGGGCTTGAGATGCGCGAGGACGATCTCCTGACCTCGCATCGAGATCGGCAGCATCTCGTCATGCATCCGCACACCGCCGGCGGTGAGGTACATCGGACGCGATCCGCGCGGACCGTCCATGAGCACGATGAGTTCACGCCCACTGAGGACGTTCACGCTCTTGGACACAACCGCCTTGTTGACTCCGATGAACTCAGAGACCTCGGTCGCCGACGAGCCAGGGCGGAGGGCGAGGGCTGAGATGATGCGCCAGTCGTTGGTACCGAGACCGAAGCGTCTGCGCAGCTCGTTCGACTCGCGCCAGACCAAAGCATTGGACAGCAGCGCGAGCAGACGAGGCGTGAACTCGTCGGGATCGATCGTGTTGCCGAGCGGTTCCCGTTGAATCCCATCATCCGCTGTGCTCACTGGTTTGTTCCTTCCAGGGGTGCCCCCTGTCGTCTGACACATTAGCCGACGTGCGGGGCGTGGCTCGGTGGCCACGACCCGCACGTCATCCGATTCTGGTTCAGTGCGCCATGGCGGCGAGCGCGTCGGGGTCGATGGTCGCGATGGAACGGGTGTCCTGGAACGCGCGCACGCCCTCGATGCCCTGCTCCCGACCGAAGCCGGAGCTCTTCATCCCACCGAACGGCGCGCGCAGGTCGAGGCGGGTCGCGCCGTGGTCGTTGACCCAGACGTAGCCGCACTCCAACTGCGAGCCGACGCGGTTCGCGGCATCCGGCGACGACGTCCAGACCGACCCGCACAGGCCGGCCCACGTGTCGTTCGCCAGCGTCACCACCTCCTCCTCGGTGTCGAAGGCGATGACCGGGATGACGGGCCCGAACTGCTCCTGCGTGACGACCCGCAGCGCGGGATCGGGATCGATCACGATGGCCGGGCGCAGGAAGTTGCCGTCGGCGAGGTCTCCACTGGGAAGCTCACCGTACTCGCGGACGTCGGCGCCGGCATCCTTCGCCTCCTGGATGAGCTCCTCGACGAACGCCTTCTGGGCCGGCTGGTGCAGCGGACCCATCGTCGTGCCCTCGTCGAGTCCGTACCCGAGCTTCACCTGGCTCAGGCGCGCTTCAAGGCCTGCAACCAGCTCGTCCTGACGCGATCTGTGAACGAACACCCGCTTGGCATTCATGCAGATCTGTCCCGTGGTGTCGTAGATCGCCGCGAACAGTCGGTCCAGGTGAGCATCGTCGAGGATCGCGTCGTCGAGGAAGATCGCCGCGTCGTTGCCGCCCAGCTCGAGCGTCACCCTGGTCAGCGTCTTCGACGCCATCTCCATGATGCGCTTGCCGCCGGCCACCGACCCGGTGAAGCACACCTTCGCGACATCCGGGCTCTGGATCAGCCCCGCCATGTTCTCGTCCTTGCCGGTGATGACGTTGAGCACACCGGCCGGAAGCTTCTCGGCGACGCGCTGCACGAGCCGCGCGGTGGCCAGCGGTGTGGAGGGCGGTGCCTTGACGATGACGGTGTTGCCGGCGAGCAGGGCGTGCGGCAGTGCCGCGCCGAGGATCGCGATCGGCCAGTTGAACGGCACGATGATCGTGACCACACCCAGGGACTGGAACCGCACCTCGGTCGAGACGGGGATCGCGCCGGGGATCGCGGGCAGCGTCGTGCCGGTGTCGACGGAGTCGGTCAGCATGAGCGCGAGGTTCCACCGCAGCTCGAACACGAGCGCGTCGATCCAGGCCTCCATACGCACCTTGCCGTTCTCCTGCGACAGGATCGCCGCATCGGTGTCGCGGTCATCGGCGATGCCTGCGATCGCGTCGGCCATCGCAGCGGATCGCTGCTCAGCCGACAGTGAAGCCCACGCCGGGTGTGCTGACTTCGCAGCCGCCACCGCGTCAGCCACATCCGCTTCGGATGCCGATGCCGCCTCTCCCACGACGACCCCCTTCTTGCCGGGGTCTGCGACCTGCAGCACTTCTTGCGTGAAGCGCTCCTCGCCGCCGATGAACAGTCCAGTACGCACTCCTGAGCGCGTGACAATCGTTTCCGACATCGTTTCCACCTCTCTGTGACTGAGTCGAAGCATTGCACAATGCAGTGCGCTGCCAATAAACAAGTTTATAGGCATTCTTCTTTACTTGTAAATGAGATTCTGTTAGCGTCCTCATCGTCGCCCACATCGAAGCGGGCGAGGAAAGCAACCGAGAGTCGATGAGGACCCGCGCAGCGGCATCCCGTCGACGAGTCGATGAGGAGGATGCGATGGGTCGGGCACCACTGACTGCAACCGATGAGCGGCGCAGCGTCGAGGAACTCGAAGACCTGGCGTTCGAGCTCCGAGAGAAGCTGCTGCACCTGTGCGGCACGTACGAGGGCGCCGTGCACATCGGCGGTGATCTGTCGGCCGCCGACATCTTCACCGCGCTGTTCGAGTACGGGATGAACGTCGATCCGGACAACATCTCCAACCCCGAGCGCGACCGGTTCGTGCTCAGCAAGGGCCACGCGGCCGTCTGCATGTACATCGCGATGGCGATCCGCGGGTTCCTGTCGTACGACGAGATCGTCGAGACCTACGGGCAGCTCGACAGTGCGTACGGCATGCACCCCTGCAAGGTGCAGCTCCCCGGCGTCGAGGCGTCGACCGGATCGCTCGGTCACGGACTGCCGATCGCGGTCGGGATGGCGCTGGGCGCCCGCGGCCGCGGCGATGACCACCGCGTGTTCTGCCTGCTCGGCGACGGCGAGACCGGTGAAGGCTCCGTCTGGGAGGCCGTGATGGCCGCCCGCAGCAACAAGCTCGGCAACCTGGTCGCCTTCGTCGACCGCAACCGCCAGCTCATGACGAGCTTCGCCGAGGAACGCGTGATGTTCGAGCCCTACCCCGACAAGTGGCGTGCGTTCGGCTGGAACGTCGTCGAGATCGACGGGCACGACATGTCGCAGCTCGTCGCCGCACTCGATGCCCTGCCGGCGTCCGACAGCGACACGCCCACGGTCATCGTGGCCGAGACCGTCAAAGGCAAGGGCGTCGATTTCATGGAGCGCAACCTCGCCTGGCACGCCGGATCACTCGGCGCCGCCGACCTCGAACGCGCCCTCGCGGCGCTCAACGACTCTCGCGAAAAGGAGACCGTCTGATGCCCGTGACCTTCACCTTCGGAGAGATGCTGTCGGCCCGGTCCGTCATCGGATCGACGCTCGCGGAGCTCGGTGCCGAGTATCCGAACCTCTACGTGCTCACTCCGGACATCGGCGCAACGCTCGTCGAGTTCCGCGACGGGTTCCCCGACCGCTTCATCGACGTCGGGCTGGCTGAGCAGGCGTGCGTCGGGATCGCGTCGGGCCTGGCGTACGACGGCAACATCCCGGTCGTATCCGGCATGCTCCCGTTCCTGTCGATGCGGGCACTCGAGCAGGTGCGCACCGACGTCTGCTATCCGAATCTGCCCGTGAAGATCATCGGCACGCACGGCGGCCTGGTCGGCAACGGCGGCTCGACGCACTACGCGGTCGAGGATCTGACGCTCATGGGCGCGCTGACGAACATGACGGTCACCTCGATCGGAGACCCGGCGATGGTCGGTGAGGTCATCCGCCAGTCGATGACGATGGAGGGGCCGATCTACATCCGTCTCGCCGTCGGCAAGAAGGACAAGGTGCTGTACGAGCCCGGTGAGCACGACGTGCGCATCGGCAAGGGCATCGTCGCGCGCGAGGGAACGGATGCCACGATCTTCACGCACGGCACGACCGTCGCTCAGGCGTTGGATGCTGCGGACGAGCTGGCCGCGGACGGGCATTCCGTGCGCGTCGTCGACATGTGGACCCTCAAGCCGATCGACGAAGAGCTCGTTCTGCGCAGTGCTGCCGAGACCGGTGGACGGTTCGTGGTTCTCGAGGACCACCTCGCCTACGGCGGCCTGGCCACACGGATCGCAGACGTCGTGGCCGACAACGGGGTGCATCTGACCGCGTTCGAGCGGCTCGGCATTCCCCAGGTCTACGCCGGCTTCGGCGAGGACCAGGAGCTGCGGGAGAAGCACGGCTACGGGCCGGCAGACACCGTCGCGGCGCTGCGCCGCGCGATCGCCGTCCAGCCCTGACGACCCCAACCTCGGTTCATACCCCGACCTCGGTTCATAGGAGAAGCGAATGAGAACGGTAGCGGTGACCCGGATCGGCAGTCTGCGCGATCCCGACGAGAGCACACGCGGACGCATCGGCGTGGTCGACTTCCCCGAGCAGCCGCTCGGGCCCGAGGACGTGCGCATCCGCGTGGCCTACTCGGCGATCTGCGGATCGGACCCGCATCTGGCAGAGGGTTTCTTCGGCACCGACGTACCGATCGGGCTCGGCCATGAATTGTCGGGAGTGGTCGAGGCCCTCGGCGAGCGTGCGCACCGGAACGGTCTGAAGGTCGGCGACCGGGTCGCCGGGAACTTTCTGCGCTTCTGCGGTACGTGTCGCTCGTGTCAGGAGGGCAAGCAGCAGTTCTGCGAGAACATCCAGGACTACAACCGTCCCGGTATGGCAGAGACGGTCACCTGGCACGAGTCGCAGGTGTACCGGCTCCCCGACGGGGTGAGCCTGCTGCACGGCAGCATCCTCGAGCCCACCTCCGTGGCCGTGCGCATCGCCGACAAGACCCGGATCCGCGTCGGCGACCGCGTCGCCATCTGCGGAGGAGGCCCGATCGGGCAACTCGCTCTGCAGGTGATGAAGATGAGCGGCGCGACCTCCCTCACGATGATCGAGCCGATCGCCGAACGCCGGGAGATGGCGTTGCGCCACGGCGCCGACTTCGCGATCGACCCCGTGACCGAAGACCAGGGTGCCCTCGCGGCCGAGATCACCGACGGTCGCGGATACGACATCGTGATCGACGCATCCGGTTCGACCCGCGCCACCCGAGGGCTCCTCGATATCGCGGCCAAGGGCGCGACGGTCGTATACGGGGCGATGTACCCCGAGAACTACGAGCTGCCGCTCAACCTCTCGGACTACCTCTACCTCAAGGAGCTCACCCTCACCGGTGTCTTCGTCTCGCCGTACGCGTTCCCTCGGGCTCTGCAGATCCTGCCGTACCTGCAACTCGACGAGCTCACCCAGGCGGTCTACGACCTCGACGACGCCGTTGAGGCGTTCGAGGTGCACGTCAGCGGTCGGTTCCCCAAGGTCGTGCTGAAGTGCAACGACATCGATGAGGAGGTGCAGTCATGAGTGCTCCTGTCGACGCTGTCGCCACGCCGGCCGCCGCGCCGATCCTCGAGGTGCGCGGCATAACGAAGCACTTCGACGGCGTGCAGGCGCTGCGCGGGATCGACCTCGACGTGCGGCCAGGAGAGATCCACGCTCTGCTCGGCGAGAACGGCGCGGGCAAGTCGACACTCATCAAGATCATCACGGGCCTGTATCAGCAGGATCAGGGCGAGGTGCTGGTCGCCGGCGAGCAGGTCGACTTCGCAAGCGTGCGCACCGCGCACCGCGCGGGTGTCGTCGCCCTCTATCAGGAACTCTCCATCGTGCCGACGATCAGCGTGGCCGAGAACATCGTGCTGGGGGAGGATGCGCCGTCGACCCTCGGATTCGTCCGTTGGAAGGAGCTCCGCGCACACGCGCGGGCGCAACTCGATCGTCTCGGGCAGCAGATCAACCTGCGTCGCCTCGCCGGCGGACTCTCGCCCGTTCAGCAGACGATGGTCGCCGTCGCTCGGGCGCTCTCGATCGACGCCAAGGTGCTCATCCTGGACGAGCCCACCGCCGCTCTCACGGACACGGAGATCGAGGGGCTGTTCTCGGTGCTGCGGAGCCTGCGTGACGAGGGCGTCGCGATCGTCTACGTCTCGCACCGCCTCGAAGAGGTGTTCGCGCTGTGCGACCGCCTCACGGTGATGCGCAACGGGCGCACGATCGTGACGAAGAACGTATCGGACTCCTCGATCAATGACGTCATCTCGACGATGGTCGGTCGCGAGCAGGACGAGATGTATCCGGCGCGTGGCACGGGCGCAGGCGGCGTCGTCCTCTCCGTCGACGGGCTCTCCGGTCGGCGCGTCAGCGATGTGTCGTTCGAAGTGCGCGCCGGCGAAGTCGTGGGGATCGGAGGTCTTGCGGGATCGGGTCGGAGCGAGCTGCTCCGCCTGCTCGCCGGAGCCCAGAAGAGCACAGCGGGTGTTGTGCAGGTCGAAGGGTCGGCGCCGGTCGGCCGTGGAGTCGGTCGGGCGCTGGACGCCGGCATCGCCCTCGTTCCCGAGGAGCGTCGGGCGCAGGGCGTGATCCTGTCCGCACCGATCGCCGACAATGTCGCGATCGCCAACCTCAAGTCGGTGAGTCCGGGGGGCATCGTGTCCCAGCGGCGAATCGTCCAGCTGGCCAAGCGGGCGCTCGCCGACCTGCAGATCAAAGCCAGGAGCGTCCGGCAACCCGTCGGGCAGCTCTCCGGCGGAAACCAGCAGAAGGTCGTGCTCGCCAAGATGCTCGCACGGAACCCCAAAGTGCTGCTGATGGACGAACCCACTCGAGGGATCGATGTGGGAACGAAAGCCGAGATCTATCGCCTCATCCGTGAGCTCGCAGCCACAGGTACGGCGGTCGTCGCCGTATCCAGCGAGCTTCCTGAGCTCATCGGGCTCTCGGACAGGATCCTCGTGATGCACGAGGGCCGCATCTCCGGGGAAGTCGAGGCAGACGGTGCCGACGATGAACTCCTCCTCACTTACGCATACGGAAGGGACGCCTGACATGGCGCAGACAGACACACTCACGATCGCCGCGGTCGATCCCGACCGCCCACCGCGCCTGCAATGGGTGTGGCAGGGGAGCACGGTCATCGCACTGGCCGCTCTCGTCGTCGTGTTCACCATCGTCGGCAACGGGGTCTTCCTCACCGCGGGAAACATGACGAACATCCTCAACCAGGTCGCGATCCTGACGATCATCGCCGTCGCGCAGACCTTCGTCATGGTGGTCGGTGACTTCGACCTCTCCGTGGGGACGACGGCGACGCTCTCGGGCGCATCGGCCGCAGCCATGATGATCGCCGGAGTGCCCGTCCCGTTGGCGATCGTCCTGGCACTGATCGTGGGCACGCTCGTCGGTGTGGTCAATGGCGTCCTCGTCGCATATCTGAATCTCTCCGCCTTCGTCGCGACCCTGGCGACCATGACCACCGTGGGTGGCCTGGCACTGATCGTGACGGGTGGGACGACCCTGTACGGCTGGCCGGAGGAGTTCGGATTCCTTGGGCAGGCGCGCGTGAACGGGGTGCCTCTGCCGGTCTTCTATGCGGTCGCGATCGCCGTGGTCGCCTGGGCGGTGCTGCGCTTCACCACGATCGGTCGGCGCTGGTACGCGATAGGCGGCAACTCCGAGGTCGCCCGTCTCTCGGGCGTCAGCGTCCGCTCGACGCGCTTCCTCGCCTTCGTCGTCGCGGGCTTCCTCTCGGGTCTGGGCGGCATCGTGCTGGTCAGCCGTCTCGGCAGCGCCGGTTCCTCGAGTGCGAACGATCTGATGATGTTCGCGGTCGCCGCGGTGTTCCTCGGCATGACGCTGCTGCGGTCGGGGCAGGCGAACATCGGCGGAACGATCGTGGGCGTCGCCATCATCGGCGTCGTCCAGAACGGCCTCAACATCGTCGGGGTCAACACCTACATCCAGCAGGTGCTCATCGGCCTGATCATCATCGCCGCCGTGCTGCTGTCCGGGCTCAAGCAGAAGAACGCCTAGCTCAGTCCCGTCTGTCCGGGCAGATGCCAGGACAGGCCCTCCCGGCCGGGCACCCTCCCGGCATCTCGCCAATCACTGTATGAAACACGACAAAGGAGTTCGATCATGCGTATTGCAAAGACGACAGGACGACGCGCCGCCGCCGTTGTGGCCATGGCCGCCGTGGTGGCTCTCGCCGGATGCTCGGTGACCACTGGAGCCCAGAGCGGCGGCACGAGCGCCGAGGGCAAGACAGACGGCCTCGGAGACGACGGCGTCTTCACGGTCGCGGCGTTCACCGCTGGCTACGCCACGCCTGGTGGAAAGCTGACGCTGGATGCCTTCGTGAAGGAGGGCAACGAACAGGAGAACTGGGACGTGACGCTCTACACGAGCGCCTTCGACTACGACAAGATCAACAGCGATGTCCAGACCGCGATCCAGCAGGGCGCGGATGCCATCCTCGCCGGTTTCCCCGACCCGCGTCAGATAGCGCCTCTCGTCCAGGCGGCGAAGGAAGCCGGCATCCCGATCTTCTCGATCGACGGCGGCGTGGAGCCCAACGACGACTTCGTCGTGGACATCACCTTCAGTCAGGAGGTCACGGCGGACCTCACTGTCGGCGCGCTCGAGGAGGCAATGGGCGGCCTCGAGGGGAAGAACGTCATGGTGATCGGGCACGACCCGCACGTCGGCATCCAGGCCAGGTCGAACCTGGCCATGGACAAGCTCGAGGAAGCCGGAGCGAACATCGCCGGTGGCGACATGAAACAGGCCCTCGACCCGGGAACCGGTCGTACCGAAGCGCTGAACTTCGTGACCGATTACCTGCAGGCGAACCCGGACGGGCTGGACGGCGTCTGGGTCGGATGGGATGACGCGGCGCTCGGCGCCGCGCGTGCCATCACGGAGGCGGGCCGCGACGACATCTTCGTCACCGGCGTCGATGCCCTCGGCGAGACTGCGGTCGAGATCGCCAAGGACGGCCCGATGTACGCATCCGTCGCGCAGGACTGGATCAAAGTCGTCGACCAGATGATCGGCTTCATGAACGACTACCGGGACTCGGCGAAGCTGCCTGACGAGAACTACATCCCGCTGGACGGGGAGCTGATCGACCGCAGCAACGTCGCGACGTACGAGCCGACGCTCTGATCGGACCGTGACGATGAGCACCAGTACCTCAGCCGACCTGTCGGCGCTGTTCGACTTGAGCACAGACATCGTCGTGGTGACGGGCGCCTCGAGCGGCATCGGGCAGGCGGCCGCAGAGGTCTATGCGGCCGCCGGCGCCACCGTCGTCATACTCGGACGGAGCGAGGATCGCGTCGTCGATGCGGCTGCGGGGATCGTGTCCGCAGGCGGCAGAGCCCACGGGTACGCCATCGACATCGCCGAGCGCGGCGCTCTCGATGCCGTGTTCCAGCGGATCACCGCCGAGGTCGGTCGCCCGACCGTCGTCGTCGCGAACGCGGGAATCGCAGGTGGCGCGAGCTACCTCGGTGAGGGCCGTATCGCGGACTACACGGACGACGAGTGGGACGCGGTCCTCGCGACCAACCTCACTGGGACATTCGAGACGCTCAGGGCGGCCTCGCGCGTGCTCGAATCCGGTGGTCGGATCCTCGTCACCGCTTCGACGGCCGGCCTGCGGACGGATCCGATGGTCTCGTACGGTTACGTCACCACGAAGGCTGGGGTTCTCAACCTCGTCCGCCAGCTGGCTCTCGAGCTCGCGCCGCGCGACATCCGGGTGAACGCGATCGCACCCGGCCCGTTCAAGGGCACGCGCATCGGCGACGGCAAGGTCGAGATCGCTCCCGAGGCGGAAGCGGTGTGGGCGCAGACCATTCCGCTGGCGCGGATGGGGACGATGGCGGAAGTCCAAGGGCCCATGCTCTTCCTCGTCTCGCCGGCATCGTCGTTCATCACGGGCACGGTCCTGGCCGTCGACGGCGGGGCCCTCGCCCTCTCGCACACCGGGTTCTGACACGGATCCATCCACCTCTGCCGGCGGAGTACGCACTCCGCCGGCAGACCATCACGAAGGAGAAACATCATGAGGCTCGAAGGCAAAGTCGCCATCATCACCGGCGGCGCCAGCGGAATCGGTCGCGCGACCGTCGAGAAGTTCGTCCGCGAGGGCGCGAAGGTCCTGATCGCGGACATCTCTCTCGAGCGGGCGCAGCAGGCGTCAGATGAGATCGCGGCCTCCGGCTTCGACGGCGCAACGGCCGCCTGCCAGGTCGACGTGTCGGTGTTCACCGAGGTCGAGGCGATGGTCGCCAAGGCGGTGGAGGTGTTCGGAAAGCTCGATGTGATCTTCAACAACGCGGGCATCGCCGGCGGGAAGCCGCTGCTCGAGCACAATCCGGCCGTCGACTACGAGCCGATGATCCGCGTCGATCAGGATGGCGTCTACTACGGCATCCTCGCGGCGGGACGCCAGTTCCGCGATCAGGGCACCCCCGGCGTGATCATCAGCACGTCGTCCATCTACGGTGAGCAGGCGGCCGAGCTGTCGTTCACCTACAGCGCCGCCAAGGCGGCGGTCATCTCGTTCACGCGTTCGGCCGCGTACGAGCTCGCGCAGTTCGGCATCCGCGCCGTGGCGATCACTCCCGGCCGTGTCGGCACGGCGATCATCAACCAGTTCAGCGACGACCTGAAGGCCACCTTCGCGGCCGAGCAGATGCGCAACAAGATGACCGAGCCGTCCGAGATCGCCGACGTCGTCGCGTTCCTCGCCTCCGACGAGGCGAACGTCATCAACGGCACGGTCGTGCACGTCGACGACGGCTATTCTTCGTTCAAGCAGCGCCTCGACCTGCCGGTGTTCTGAGGATCGCCATGGACCTCGATCTCTCCTGCCACCTGTCGGTCATCACCGGCGATGCGGATCGTGCCGGCCTCGCCCCGATCCTCGGCGGCCTGCACGAGATGGGGTACCGCAGGGCCGTGCTCGCACCGATGGATGAGGGGGCGACGGATGCTGCGGCACTGGGCGCGGTGTTCGTCGAGGCCGGCATCGCGCCGATCACGATGTGCGGACAGGGACCGGGTGCGGATGTGTCCTCGCAGGACGCGGCCGAACGGGCGGCGGGAGCCGCGGCGCTCAGAGCATCGGTCGACTTCGCAGTCCGAATCGGCGCCGATCAGCTGAACGGTGTGCCGTACGGCCTGTTCGGCCGCCCCACTCGCCCGCCGATGCGCGAGGCGCTCGAGTGGAGTGCCAGGGAGGTCGGCGCGGTGGCCGACTATGCCGCGGACCGCGGCGTGCAGCTCACCTTCGAGGTCTTGAACCGCTACGAGGAATCTGCGATCAACACCGCGGCGCAGGCGGTGGAGTACGTCGCCATGAGCGGATCGGACAATCTCGGCATCCATCTCGACACGTTCCACATGGCGATCGAGGAGGCCGACACGGGCGAGGCGATCCGTCACGCGCTGCCGCACCTGCGCTACCTCGAGCTCGGCCAGTCGGGTCGCGGCTTGCTCAGCACCGGGGCGCTCGACATTCCGGGCGTCGTTGCGGCGGCGCTCGACGACGGCTACGGTGGCCGCATCGGAGTAGAGGCGTTCTCCCGTCCGCTGCTGGCGGGCGGCGTGGCGGACATGCTGTCGATCTGGCGCTCGCCGTTCCAGGATGGGCTGGAGGTCGCTGCAGACGCCGTGCGCGTCATCCGCAAGGGGTGGGCCGAAAGCGGTCCAGGCCGACGGGCCCGCCGACTCTCCCGAACCGGCGCCTGAGACCCAGCAGCAACGAAAGGACCACCCGATGTCCACCGTGACCGAAACGGCCGAGCCCCTCATCTCCGAGAGCGTGTTCGGCGGAAAGATCTACATCGACGGCGAATGGGTCGTCGGCTCCGGCGGCGCGATCGACTCGATCGAGCCGGCGACCGGCGAAGCGCTCGCCTCCGTCGGCGTCGCCGGCGCGGACGATGTCGCGCGCGCGTCCGCGTCGGCCGCGAAAGCCCAGCGCGACTGGGCGGCGACTCCGCATCCCGCACGCGCGGCGGTACTGCGTCGGGCCGCCCAGTTATGGGAGCAGTACGCCGACGAGATCATGGGCTGGAACATCCGCGAAGTGGGTGCCATCCCGCCGCTGGCGGGCTTCGCGCTGCACGTCACAGCGGCAGAATGCTACGAGGCCTCCGCGCTGCCGTCGGCTCCGCTGGGCTCGATCCTCTCCAGCGAGGAGCCGCGGCTGTCGCTCGCCCAGCAGATCCCGGTCGGCGTCGTGGCTGTCATCTCACCGTTCAACGTGCCGCTCATCCTGGGCATTCGTGCGGTCGCCCCCGCTCTCGCTCTCGGCAATGCGGTGCTGCTCAAACCCGACCCCCGTACGGTGATCACCGGCGGTGTGTCGATGGTGCGGATCTTCGAAGAGGCCGGTCTGCCCGCGGGGCTTCTGCAGCTCGTCCCCGGTGGGGCCGACGTCGGTGAGGCGCTTGTCACCGATCCGAACGTCCGGGTGATCGCCTTCACCGGGTCGACCCGTGCGGGTCGCATCGTCGGCGAACTCGCCGGACGAAACCTGAAGCGCGCGCATCTCGAACTGGGCGGCAACTCGGCGTTCGTGATCCGAGAAGATGCCGACGTCGATCAGGCTGTGAATCTCGCGACGTGGGGTGCGTTCCTGCATCAGGGGCAGATCTGCATGACGGTGGGCCGGCACATCGTCCACGAGTCGTTGTTCGACGAGTACGTGTCGAAACTCTCGGCGAAGGCCGATTCGATGGTGGTGGGCGACCCCGCTGCGGGGCAGGTGCATCTGGGGCCCCTCATCGATCAGGTGCAGCGTGACCGCGTTCACAGCATGGTTCAGGATGCTGTCGCCGAAGGCGCGACGCTTGCCGCCGGGGGCACGTACGAGGGACTCTTCTACCGTCCGACGGTGCTCGCGAACCCGTCGCGCGATGCGGCGGCGTACTGCGACGAGGTGTTCGGTCCTGTGGCATCAGTGGTGTCCTATGCAACGGACGACGACGCTGTCGAGTTGGCTGCCGCCACAGAATACGGGCTGTCGCTGGGTATCGTGAGCCGCGACACCATGGCGGCTCTCGCGATGGCACAGCGTATTCCGACCGGCATCGTGCACATCAATGACCAGACCGTGAACGATGAGGCCAACAGTCCCTTCGGCGGTGTGGGCGCGTCGGGCACGGGGTCTCGTCACGGCGGCGCGCAGGCGAACATCGATGCCTTCACCGAGACCCGATGGATCACTCTTCGACGGGAACCGGGTCAGTACCCGCTCTAGGAGTGCCGTCGACTCGCCGACAGGTCAGCCGCGTCTCGTGCTCAGCGCGACTGGCCGCCGGGGAACGCCGTCTTGCGCAGCAGATCGGCGAGCGTGACGCGTTCGCTCTCGGTGAGTTCGCTGTGCAGCATGAGCGTGCTCGCGCGAACCTTCTGCCGCGCCTTCTCGAGAGTCTCGAGGCCGAGGGCGGTGGCGACGATCACGTTCGCGCGACGGTCGCGCTGGTCGGGTTCGCGTTCGACGAGCTTCGCCCTCTGCAGCTCGTCGACGAGAGCGACCACCTGACTCGGGTCGAGCCGGAGGAACTCCGCGATCTCGCGCTGCGACGGGCGCCGGCCGACCGCGGCCAGCTCGAGCACCGAGTAGGAACGCACCTTGAGGCCGAACTCGGCGAGGGCCGCATTGCCTGCGGCGTTGGAGAGCGCGCTCGCACGGGCGAGCAGGAAGCTCATGTCGTCGATCAGCGCGTGGCTGCCCTGGGGCTGCGCCGCGGGATTCGTCATGTGTCCATCCTACGGTACGGTGATGCTACCAATAATTGAAATTCTCAAGTAAACTGAGAACACACGAACGAAGGAGTGTCATGTCACTGGACGGCAAAGTCGCCATCGTCACGGGGTCCGGCCGCGGACTCGGGCTCGCCTATGCCCAGGAACTCGCGCGTCAGGGCGCCTCCGTCGTCATCAACGACGTCTCGGAGGATGCCGCGGCAGAAGCGGTGGCGGCGATCGAGGCCGAAGGCGGCAAGGCCGTCGCCGTCGTGGCGCCGGTCGGTCCGACCGAGACCGCGAAGACGCTCGTCCAGACCGCCGTCGACACGTACGGGCGACTCGACATCCTCGTCACGAACGCCGGGGTGCTGCGCGACACGGTGCTCTGGAAGATGAGCGACGACGACTTCGACACCGTCATCAACGTTCACCTGCGGGGAACGTTCACCTGCGTGCGTGAGGCCGCCACATACATGCGCACCAACGAGATCGCCGGCCGCATCATCTGCATCGGCTCGCCGACGGGTCAGCGCGGCAACTTCGGTCAGACGAACTACGCGGCGGCCAAGGCCGGGATCGTCGGGATGGTGCGCACCTGGGCGATGGAGCTCAAGAAGGCCGGCATCACGGCCAACGCCGTCATCCCCGTGGCGGCCACGGCCATGACCGCCACTGTGCCGTACTTCGCCGCCGCGGTCGAGGCCGACGAGAAGGGCGAGGCGATGCCGGCGTTCTTCCGGCACGACCTCGGCTTCGGCACCTCCGCCGATGTCGCCGGGCTCATCTCGTATCTGGCTTCGGATGCCGCAGCATCCGTCACCGGCCAGGCGATCGGCGTCGGCGGCGACCGCATCCAGTTGTGGTCGCACCCCGAGGCCGTCGTCACCGAGTACCAGGACGGCGGTTGGACGCACGACGCCCTGGTCGAGCGGTTCGACGATGTCATCGGAGCGCGGCAGCAGTCGGTCGGCGAACGTTTCCCCGCGCTGCCGGAAGAGCTGCAGCGCTGAGGCGATGACCCGTTACGAGCCGAACCTCGACCTCGACACCCTCGGGGCCATCGACGTCCACGTGCACGTCGAGATCGACGGTCACGGGCATGCGTCGCTTCCCGACGACCTCGTGGCTGCGGCGTCGAAGTACTTCGCCGCCGATGCGACCAGGCCCGATCTCGACTCGATCGCCGCGTATTACAGAGAGCGGCGGATGGCGGCAGTGGTGTTCACCGTCGATGCCGAGACAGGACTCGGTCACGCACCGATCTCGAGCGCGGACATCGCCGAGGGTGCCGCGCGCCACAATGACGTGCTGATCCCGTTCGGGTCTGTGGACCCGAACCGGACGGATGCCGTGGACCGCGCCCGCCGGCTCATCGAGGACAGCGGCGTGCGCGGTTTCAAGTTCCACCCCACCGTGCAGGGGTTCAACCCGAGTGATCCGGTGCACTTCCCGCTGTACGAGGTGCTGCAGGGTGCCGGCATGGTCGCGCTGTTCCACACCGGCCAGACCGGTATCGGCGCCGGGCTGCCCGGTGGACGCGGAATGCGCCTCGCGCTGTCGAACCCGATGCTGCTCGACGACGTCGCCGCCGAGCATCCTGAGCTGCAGATCATCATGGCGCACCCTTCGGTGCCCTGGCAGGACGAGGCGCTGTCGGTCGCGACGCACAAGCACAACACCTGGATAGACCTGTCCGGGTGGAGCCCGAAGTACTTCCCGGACTCCCTCGTGCGTGCGGCGAACTCCTACCTCAAGGACCGGGTGCTGTTCGGCTCCGACTATCCGTTGCTGACACCCGATCGCTGGATACGGGATGCCGAGGCCACCGACCGTTTCAAACCAGAGGTGCGCTCGCGCATCTACAAGGACAACGCCGTGCGGCTGCTCGGCCTCGATCGAACCACGAAAGGGACATCATCATGACCACCACCGTCGCCTATGCCGACCTCGCGAGCGCTGCCGGCACCGACCTCGGCTTCTCCGAGTGGCTCGAGGTCACCCAGGACCGCATCGACACCTTCGCCGATGCGGCCGATGATCACCAGTGGATCCACGTCGACCCCGAGCGCGCCGCGGGCGGACCCTTCGGCGCACCGATCGCGCACGGATTCCTGACCCTGTCGCTGGCGACGAAGTTCTGGAGCGAGCTGTTCGAGCCGGAGGGCGTCACCACCCGGGTCAACTACGGGCTCGACAAGGTGCGGTTCGTCTCACCGGTCGCCGTGGGGTCCCGCGTGCGCATGAACGCCGTCATCGCCGAGGTGACGGAGGTCAAGGGCGGCTATCAGCTCGCCGTCGACCAGACCATTGAGATCGAGGGCGCCGCGAAGCCCGCCGTCGTGGCTCGCGGGATCTACCGCTTCTACGCCTGATCCGAACTCGGACCGGCATCCAATCGCAAAGAGGCTGAGGATGAAGAATCAAGGGCTGGGCAGCTGGATCGCACGCCGTCGCGTGAAGTCCGAAGGCGATATCGCAGTGATCCAGGGCGATCGCGCGTACCGCTACGAGGAACTCGCCGACCGGATCGACCGGTTCGCGAGTGCGCTGGCGGAGCGCGGCGTCGCCAAGGGCGACCGGGTGGCATACCTGGGGAACAATCACCCGGATTTCCTCACCTCGTTCTTCGCCTGCGGTCTGCTCGGGGCGATCTTCGTCCCGTTGAACACCCGTCTCGCACCGCGCGAGCTCGAGTACATGATCGACGACTGCGGTGCGCGTCTGCTGATCACCCATGAGGAGCTCCGCGACGTCGCGCGCGCTGCCGCATGGTCGAGTGCGATCGAGCGGCGCATCATCGTCGACGGTCCGGCCGAGGTGCCGGCGGTCGAGAGCTTCGAAGACGTCGTGGCCGCAGCATCCGCCACGCCGCCCATCGCCGAGGTCGCCCTCGACGACCCGGCCATGATCCTCTACACCTCGGGGACCACCGGGCGCCCGAAGGGGGCCGTGCTCACGCACGGGAACTTCACCTGGAACTCGATGAACGTCCTAGTCGACTACGACCTCACGTCCGAGGAGCGCACCCTCCTCATCGCACCGATGTTCCATGTCGCCTCCTTGGGCATGGGCGCGCTGCCGACGCTGCTCAAAGGCGGCACGCTCGTGGTGCAGGAGAAGGTCGACCCAGGGGCCGTGCTCTCCGCCGTGCAGGAGCACGGGATCACGAGTCTGTCCGGGGTGCCGACGACATTCCAGATGCTCGCCGAGCATCCGGACTGGGACGTAGCCGACCTCTCGACGCTGCGGAGGCTCACCTGCGGTGGTTCCAGCGTTCCGCTGCGGGTCATCGAGGCCTACGAGAAGAGAGGACTGAGCTTCTCATCCGGTTACGGGATGACCGAGACGTCACCGGGTGCGACCTCGCTCCCGTACCGCAAGGCCAGAGAGCACGTCGGCTCGTCCGGCATCGCGCACTTCTTCACCGACGTGCGCATCGTCTCGCCGGAAGGGGAGGTGCTGCCGGCGGGAGACGCGGGAGAGATCGAGATCAGCGGTCCGAACGTCATGAAGGAGTACTGGCTGCGCCCGGATGCCACACGCGACGCGCACCACGGTGAATGGCTGCGCTCCGGTGACATCGGCTTCCTCGACGAGCAGGGCTATCTCACCATCAGCGACAGGGTGAAGGACATGATCATCTCGGGTGGTGAGAACATCTATCCCGCCGAGATCGAACAGCTCATCATGGAACGGACGGAGATTGAGTCGGTCGCAGTGATCGGCGTACCGGACGAGCGATGGGGCGAGGTGCCGCTGGCGATCGCCGTCGCCCGCTCCGAGATCGCGGCAGATGACGTGCTCGCGCATCTCGCCGGGCGCATCGCCAAGTACAAGATCCCGCGTGGAGTGCGTTTCGTCGACGAACTGCCGCGCACGGCGAGCGGCAAGGTGCGAAAGGCCGATCTGCGCGGCAGGTTCACCCTGGAGTGACCGTATGCGCGAACTCTCGCGAGGAGCGCTAGATGCCGACTGCCGCCGGTTGGGCGGTCAGCGCGGCGAACTCCGCCTCCGATTGGGGCGCGAGCTCGGCGCGAAGCCGACGGTACAGAGCGAACGACTCCGGTGCCGGCCACTGCGCATCCATGAACTCCGGAGGCAGCCGCGGGTCGGTGCGCAGCAGTTCGAGCCAGTCGGCGACGAGCATCGTGCGCATGACGATCGCGGATGACGAGTCGTCCACCCGTTCATCGCGCCATGTCGCGATGAACGCGTGGTGCGCCTCGCGGATCCCGTCGATGTCCCAGGCGTCGCGCACGCTCGACGCGATCGGGAATCCGTCGAGTTCCTGAGCATGGAACGCCATGACGGCGCCGTCGGGGAGTTCCCCCCGCAGCGGCTCGATCGCGCTCGCCAGCGCCGGACGCCCGGATGCCAGCCACAGGCCGTCGCGCAGCAGCGCGAACCCGTGCCACGTGAGCGTGGAACGCAGGCGCCCGCGCAGGGTGCGCAGCTCTTCGGGCAATGAGAAGGTCACGAGAGTCCAGCCGTCGCCGTTCGGGTGGAAGGGCGAAGGCCCGCGGACGCGATCCGTCGCCTCGCCGAGGATCTTGCGTCCGGCAGGTGTCAGGGAGAACTCGAGATGTCGGCCGTGGCGCTCTCGGGTCAGGACGCCACCGCGCACCAGGCGGTCCAGCGTCGCCCGCGCGGCCGGTGCTGCGACACCCGCCCCGTGCAGCACCTCGAGGAACACACCGGTGCGCACCGGCGCATCCTCTCTCTGCGCCATGAACTCGCCCAGGAACGACAGGACCAGTCGTTTCGGCTGCCGGCTGCGCGTCGGCTCGCTCTCGGCCGTGCCGTCGCCTGCGGCCCCTGCGGGCGCAGTCATGCGCTCGCGCGCACGGCTTCGCCGCGCTTGGCTCGCTGGATCTGCTCGTACACATGCGTGCGCAGCTCGGTGAAGCGGGGGAGCGCCCTGGTCGTGATCTGATCGCGTTCGGGTGCCAGATCGATCGTGAGATCCTCCTGCACCCAGGTCGGCGACTTCGACAGCACGATCACGCGCTCGCCGAGATACACCGACTCGTCGATGTCGTGCGTGACGAACAGGATCGACATCCCGCGCTCGGAGTGCAGCCTGCGCACCAGATCCTCGAGGTCGGCGCGGGTCTGGGCATCGACAGCGGCGAAGGGCTCGTCCATGATGAGCACCTCGGGCTGGTACGCGACTGCGCGCGCGATCGCGACGCGCTGCTGCATTCCGCCCGACAACTGCCAGGGGTAGCTCTTGGCGGCGTGGTCGAGCCCGACCGCCAGCAGGGCGTCATCCACCAGCTGGGCGCGCTCGTCCTTGGAGAGCTTCCTGTGCTTGAGCGGCAGCTCGACATTGCCTCGTACGGTCAGCCACGGGTAGAGGCTGCGCCCGTACTCCTGGAAGACGAGGGCCATCTTCTCCGGTGGAGAGGTGACGCGCCTGCCGTCCAGCTGGACGTCGCCCGCCGTGGGGCGCAGGAGACCGGCGATGCACTTCAGCAGCGTCGTCTTGCCGCACCCGGACGGGCCGACGATGCACACGAGCTCGCCGCGATTCATCGTGAAGCTGATGTCGCCGATCGCCTCGACCCGGCCAGTGGCCGATTCGTAGACCTTGTTCAGGCTGTCCACCTGCAGAAGCGTCTCAGGCACGCTCGACCTCCTTGATTCCGTGGTACCAACGCAGCACCCGACGCTCGATGAAACCGAACACGACTGCGAGCAGTACGCCGATGAGCCCCAACAGCAGGATGCCACTCCACATCTCGGCGATGAGGTAGTTCTGCTGGAAGTACTTGATCTGATAGCCCAGCCCGGACGACGAGTAGAACAGCTCCGAGATCACCATCATGATCAGGGCGACCGACAGCGTCTGTCGCACGCCGGCCATGATCCGCGGGCTTGCCGCGGGCAGCACGAGCGCGAACAGCCGCTGGGAGCGGGTGAGCGAGTACGACCTGGCCGTCTCCGTCATCACCGAGTCGGTCGCGCGCACGCCCTCGATCGTGTTCAGCAGCACGGGCCAGATCGCACCGAACGCGATCACGAGGATCTGCATCGCATCGGTCACGCCGAGGAAGGCGACGAAGACGGGGATGAGCACCGGAGGCGGAATCGCACGGAAGAACTCCAGGAGCGGCTCGAGTAGTTCGCGCAGCCAGCGTGTGAGTCCGATGAGGGTTCCCGCGACGACGCCCGCGATCACGGCGATGACGATGGCCACCGCGAGTCTGGCGAGGCTCGGAAGCACGTCGTCGACGAATGCGGCCCCGATCCAGGTGTCGGCGAACGCCACGGCGATGGTCTGCGGAGCGGGGAAGAACTTGGCCGGCGCGATCGTCGCGGCCACGCCCCAGATGACGAGGAGAACGAGGGGGAGCGCGACGGCGTAGAGCGTGTTCTCTCCCGCCTTCGCCCACAGACGCGACTTCGGCGCCGGAGTGCGGACCGTGCTGGTGTACAGCGTCATGATGCGTCATCTCCTCTCACGGACTGGTGCCACGACAGCGTGCGGCGCTCGATCGCCCGGAAGCCGATGTTGATCAGGAGGCCGAGCACGCCCGTCACGATCACGATGGCGTAGACGGTGGTGATGTTGCCGATCCCGGATGCCACGGTCAACTGCCGTCCGAGGCCGGGGTTGCCGATCGTCATCTCCGCCGTGACGGCGAGGATGAGGGCGACCGCGGCCGCGAGCCGCAGACCCGTCATCAGGTAGGGCAGAGCGGTCGGCAGGACGAGATTGCGCAGCTGCGACGCCCGGGTGAGGCCGAAGCTGCGCGCCGTGTCGCGCGCCACGGTGTCGATGTCCGCGACGCCGTAGAGCACCTGCACGAACACCTGCCAGAAGCTGGCGTACACGATGATGATCAGCGCGGCCGGGAGCTGGAGCCCGTAGACGAGGATCGCGAGTGGGATCAGCGCGACGGACGGGATCGGCCTGAGGAACTCCACCACGGTGTGGGTGGCGCGCCGCAGCACCGGGACCATCCCGATGGTCGCCCCCAGGGCTGTGCCGAGGATGGCGGCGATGACCAGGCCGATGGCCCATGCCGTCATGGTGCGGCCGATGTTGCGCCAGAACTCCAGGTCGCGCAGGAGGACGCCGAGCTGGGCGAAGGTGTCCGTCGCGGAGGGCAGCTGCTCGGGGTTGAGGATCCTCAACGTCGAGAGCAGCTGCCACACCGCGAGGAACACGACGACCCCGAGTGCGCCGAGCAGCACGCGGCGGAGCGCACCGATGCGCTGGCGCCGTCGGTGGCCGGAGAGCCGCCGTGAAGAAGTCGCCGTCGTCATGCCGGGATCACTGCTGCTGGATCAGGCGATCGAAGTCCGGCAGCTTCTCGATGTACTCGTACTTCACGGCGAGATCGGCGAGCGTCTTGATGCTGTCGACGTCCATCTCGAACGTGAAGGTGGGAAGGGTGATCCCCTGCGCGGCCTCGAGCGGGATGTCGAGCCCCTCTGCGATCGCCGCGTAGACCGCGTCCTCGTTGGCCGAGGCGAAGTCCAGTGCTTCCGTCATCGCCGCAGAGTAGGCCGCGACGAGATCGGGATCGTTGTCGATGAGGTCCTGAGTGGTGATGTTCGTCAGCACGGAGAGGCCGGGGATCGTCGCCTGGTACGGGGCGACGACCGACACCCCGCCCTCGCCGACGATCATGCCGCGGAACGGGTCGGGCGCCCAGCCGGCGTCGATGGTGCCGGAGTCGAGCTGCGCCTTGACATCGGGGAACGCGACCTCGATGAACTCGACGGTGGACGAGTCGCCGCCATCGGCGTCGATGGCGGCGCGGATGGTGAGGTCACCGGCGGCGCCGAGGCTGTTCACCGACACCTTCTTGCCGCTGAGGTCCTTCGGGCTCGCGATGCCGGAGTCGCCGAGGGCGACGACCGCGTTCACATCGTCGCCTTCGGCGCGGCTGTCGGCGTAGTCGCCGATGATCGCGACACCGAGGTCCTGCAGGTCGGCCCGGATGGGTCCGAACGGCTGTCCGATCGCGAACTGGATGTCGCCGCTGAGCAGTGCGGGGATCGCCTGTGCGCCGCCCTGAGCCGGCACCACCTCGACCTCGAGTCCGTGGTCGGCGAAGATTCCCTCATCGATGGCGGCCCACAGCGCTCCGGTCTCGGCGATCGGCAGCGCGGCGACGCGGATCTTCGTCACCTCCTCGGGCGCACCCGAGTCGCTCGGCTCCGCGGCCGGGTCTGCGGCGGAGTCGGTGCAGCCGGAAAGTGCCAGGGCGGCCACGGCCAGAAGGCCGATCGTGGCAAGACTCTTCTTCATGGTGGGCCTCTCGTGGGTGGGCGTCGACGCCCGCAGCCCGCATGCTCTTTTCGGGGAGAGCGCACTCCCCGGAGGGGGAGCACCACGGTACGCACATCGACGTGCTAACAATGCCCATCGTGTGCGAGTTCGGTCGAACTGTCAAGAGTTTTATGACGCCCGTCAGAGATTCATGAAATAAATGCTGCTCGTGCGCGGCTCATCGGCCTCGCCGTGTCACCTCCGCTTCGATGCCGGCGGAGGTGCCGACGATGTTCGACGCCGTCACGGTGACCGTCTCGTCAGTGATGCCCGCGTGATCGACGATGAGGCAACGCTGATCGGCGGTCTCGCACAGCACCTCCCCGGACGGCGTGCGCACGGTATAGGTCACCGGCAGGTCGGAGTTGCTGGGGGTCCAGCGGATGTGCAGTGTCTTTCCTGCGGCGAATGCGCTGACCGAACCAGGAGCCGGCGGACTCGCGATCCGGTGGTCTCCCGTCGGGAGGATGAGGCTCTCGCGCGCGCCCGAACGGGTCAGCTCCAGCGCGATCTCGCCGTCCGAGTGCATGCGCACTGATCCGGTCGTCGTCGCATCGAGTCCCGCGGCATCCAGGTCGACGGTCATCGACCGCGAGTTCTCCGCTTCCAGCGCCACTTCGTTGTAGGGCGTGAGGGATGCCGCGGCGTTCAGCTGCTGGTCCCGCACGCGCACCTGGCGCTCATCGATCACCTGCACCTCATCGGTGAGGACGGGCTCGAAGGTCGTCGTCCGCAGCGCGTGCGACGTCGCGGTGACTCTGCTCCAGCGCGCAGCGTCATCTCGTGGTTCGAGGCCGCTGATCCAGTACACGCCGTCCACCGGCATGCCGAGATCCTCGCGTTCGTCGCCCGGCTCCCATCGGAACGTGATCGCACCGGGATCGGTGATGCGCGCGGGCGTGTCGCCGAGGTACGCGGCCGCATCACTCCAGCCGAGCCACGCGCCGAGCATCCCATGATCGGCGCCCTCGTAGTAGTGGGCGCGGTACGGGATGCCGGCGTCCTCGGCGGTGCGGTCCCATTTCTCCGTGTTGGCCAGAGCGATGTCCTCGCTGCCCGACTCCATGTAGGTGCGCACGCTGCCCAGGTTCTCGACTCGCAACTCCGCGCCCTCGCGGTCCCGCTGCTCCGCGGTGTTGTAGTAGCCGGCGCCCGAGACGATCGCTGCGCCCGCGAACAGATCAGGGTGATTGGTGAGGAAGTGCGTGGCGCCAACGCCGCCCATCGAGAATCCGCCGATGACCGTGCGCTCGCTGTCCAGCGAGTATGCGGCGGCGACGCGGTTCCACACCTCCCAGACGTCGAGTTCGGCGTGGTTGATGTACCACGACGAGAGTCCTCGGCCCAGAGGTGTGACGCAGATCGAGTCTCGCTCCTCGCACATCGGGACGTAGACGTCGTCCTTCCGGTCGCCGATGAATCCGTTGTGGTTGGAGTTGCCCCCGTGCAGCAGGATCGTCAGCGGCGCGGACGTGCCGGGAGCGTACCCCTCTGGCACGTACACCGTGTAGGGCTGCACGCGCCCCCAAAAAGTTGCCGGCAACACGGCCGGACCGGGGCTTCTGCGGGCACCTTCGGCGAGCCCCTGGGCGATCTCGACCGAAGACACGAACCAGCGTGTCGAGTATCCGGTGGGCATGGCCTCGGGTGTGGTGACGTCGTCGAGCAGATCCGCCCAATCCACTGCTATGGCGAACTCGCTCACATCGCCCACGGCGAGGTGCTGTGTCTGCCGTCCGTTGTTCCACTGGCTCGACGCGTCCGCGTTGCCGTCCACCACGGGCGGCTCATCCGCCATGTCGCGGAACGCAGCGTTGTACACGCGGGTTCCTTCGGCGCTCTCAGGGGGAGCGGCGAAGCCGGTGCCGGCGGAATCGGCGACGCCTGCTGCCAGCCGGACGTTCCAGAGCCCGTCGACGGGAAGGATGCTGCGGGGCACCTTCACGACGAACGCTCTCGCGTCCATGTCCACCGTGACGGTGCCACCGACAGATTCGACGTCGTTCCTCGCGCCGGTCGTCAGATCGAGCACCCATGCGCCTCGGGAGGACACCACGAGTGCGGAGTCGATTCCCGGCGAGGTCGCACGGGCTTCCGCCGGCCATTCGGCCACGCCTGTCGCGGCATCCGAGTCGGTGTCGAAAGTCCACGCGGCGATCGGTACGTCGGCATCGACGAGCGTGTTCCAATCGACGCGCCAGTACGTGCTGTGCTCGTCTGCCGCGACGCCCGCCCGGAAGATGTCGGCGCCGTTCGACGCCGCCTCAGCGGCGGTGTAGGTGTAGTCACCCGCTCCGGTGTCGTCGTAGAGCCAGTCGGCCCAGAGGAGAGCGCCGTCGGCGAGACGGCTCGTCCCCGAAGTTCGGGGGAACTCCTCGGAGAAGTCCCAGGCGAGGGCATCCGGGAGTTCCGGCTCGTCCGCTGTCGCCGCGGCGGGCGCGCCCTTCGGCATCCCGGGAGTCGTGGGCGCGCCGGCGGTGCTGAGCGCGCCGTTCACCGCCTCGGAACTGAACGCGGCCGAGTCGTGTGTGCCGGCCGTGAGCGTCCCGATTCCGACGGCTCCGATCGTCAGCGCCACGAGGGACTTTCGCAGACCGGGTCCGAGTCCTCGGGTGCGTGCCGGCGGCGCGATCGTAGGGGTCACGGCTTCTCCTTCGAAGCATAAAGTCAATCAGGATGACATTCTGCCCCGAAAGCTAACAGCTTCGCCACGCGGTCGTCAACCGTCGCTCCGCCCGAAGGGTGCGGGAGAGGCGGGTGCGAGGTCAGGACTCGGAATCGGAATGCGACGCGCGGTCGGCGCGGAGGCGTGCGGCTGCGAGTCGCGAGGGGATGTGCCGGGGACGGATGTCGTTCGTCCTCCTGCCGATGGCCTCGGCTTCGGCCTCGTCGTCACCGAAGTAGCCTCCGGCGAGTACCTGCGCGGAGTGGTCGAGCACCTCGGCGAGAGATCTGCCGAGCTCATCTCCGAGTTCCGCAGTGAGCCGGTCCTCGTGCGTGCGCAGCTCCGCGTGGCACGCCTCCAGAACCTCCCAGCCGTGTTCGGTCAGCCGGACCAGCCGCACGCGCCGATTGGTCGGGTGGTCGCCACGCTCCACCAGCCCCATCTCGATGAGTTCGTTGGAGACCGTGTGCGCAGCCTGCGAACTGACGAAGACGCGGCGCGCGAGCTGGGCGTTGGACAGTGGCAGACCCTCGCCGAGGACCTGCAGCACGAACAGCTGCGAAAGTGTCACACCGTGGGAGAGCGCGCAGTTCTCGGCGAAGCGGTTGAATGCGCGACCGAGGCGATATGCGCTGTAGTTCAGGCGTGCCGTCGCGGGTTCGCCGCGCGGGTCCCGTGTGATCTCGTCCACATCGTCCGACACTACATGCTCGTCGGAGCCGGGCGATCGGGAGCTCGCGACTGGTTGAGGAATATCATTCGGCATGATACTTTTCATCTCGCACCAACGACCTGTCTGTTCACAACGATGTGGAGATCATCATGAAACTCAACCGCTTGGGCGCAGCCCTGATCGCGGGAGTCGCGGTGTTCGCGCTCGCCTCCTGCAGCACCGGCTCGACTGACGACGACGCCGGCGGGGACTCCGGCAGCAGCGGAGGGGTCAACACCGACGCCCCTCTGTACGACCAGCTCCCGCAGAAGATCAAGGATGCCGGTGTGATCAGCATCGCCGGCGACACGCACCCGCCGTACCGCACCGTCGAGGAGGGCGGCGAGATCACCGGGATCGACCCAGAGCTCCAGGCGGCGCTGTCCGAGCAGCTCGGCGTCCCGTTCGAGATCAAGTCCGTCTCGGGCATGGAAGCGATCCTGACCGGGATGCTCTCCGGCCGGTACGACGGATTCAACGGTCCGCTGCGCACGACGCCAGAGCGCGAGAAGGACTTCGACGCCGTCGTCTGGATGACGACCATCACCTCGTACGTGTACCTGTCCGAGCGCGAGGACGAACTGGCCGACCCCGAGGCCCTCTGCGGCGCTCGCGTGGCCGGCGTGGGCGGTTCCGTCACCGAGAGCCAGCTGGAGCGCTACGGAGAGTGGTGCGTCGCAGAGGGGCTCGAACTGCCCGAGTTCATCGGGCTCGATGACACCAACGCGACCTTCCTCGCGGTCAACTCCGACCGTGCGGACTACGCGGGTACGACGCAGACGGCGGCGATCGATCTGCAGGCGACCGATCCCGGCCGGTACGAGTACCTCGTGCAGTCCGCAGACCAGGGCGCCGGCGTCGATCAGCTCGCCTTCTTCGTGCCCAAGGGGAGCGACATGGCCGAGCCCCTGCTCGCCGCGTTCGAGGCGATCTTCGACAACGGCGAGTACGAGCGGATCATGACCGAGTGGAACCTCACCGACGTCGCCGTCGAGGAACCAGTGCTCAACCCGATGACCGCCGAATGATGACGACGGAGGCAATCATGACGACCCACTCTGCAGAGTCCACGGCGGTGATCGACGTCGAGCATGCGCGCCCGCGCGTCCGACCGCTGCGGATCATCGGCGGCCTTCTGCTTGCCTCCGTCGTGCTCGCACTGCTTTGGTTCCTCATCAGCAACGAGCGCTTCGAGTGGCCGGTCGTCGCCGAGTACCTCTTCAACGGCAGCGTTCTGGTCGGGCTCGGGATGAGCCTGATGCTGACCGCGATCGGGATGGTGCTGGGCTCGGTGCTCGGCACCTTCCTGGCCGCCGGCCAGCTCAGCGACTTCTGGCCGGTACGGATGGCATCGATGGGCTTCGTCGGTCTGTTCCGCGGCATCCCCCCGCTCGTGCAGCTCATCTTCTGGTACAACCTCGCCTACCTGCTCCCGCGCATCTCGGTCGGGGTCCCGTTCGGTCCCGAGTTGTTCAGCTGGTCGACGAACGACCTCATCACGCCGATCACGGCGGCGATCATCGGACTCTCCCTGCACGAGGCCGCGTACATGGCGGAGATCATCCGTGCCGGCATCCTGTCCGTGGATCAAGGGCAGCGGGACGCGGCATCCGCCATGGGATTCAGCCGATGGCACACGTTCACGCGCATCATCCTCCCGCAGGCGATGCGCGTGATCATCCCGCCGACCGGATCGCAGGTCATCGCTCTCCTGAAGGGCACATCCCTGGTGAGTGTGATCGCCATGGGCGACCTGCTGCACGCGGTCCAGGTCATCTACAACCGCACCTACGAGGTGGTCCCGATGCTCATCGTCGCGGTGATCTGGTACCTCGTCGTCGTCACCGTGCTCACGGTGATCCAGCGCCGTGTCGAGGATCACTTCGGCCGCGGCACCACGCGCATCGCCGTCAAACGCACCGCCCGAGCGAAGGAGCGTCAATCGTGACCATGGAATCCTCCGGTCTGATCGTTCAGCCGAGAATGGCAGACGGATCACCGCTGCTGCGGGTCTCCCAGGTGCGCAAGCGCTTCGGCGACCAGGTGGCCCTGGACGGCGCGAGCCTGGACGTCTACGAGGGGGAGGTCGTCGCGATCCTCGGTCCCTCCGGCTCGGGGAAGTCGACACTCGTGCGCTGCATCGACCAATTGGAGTCGATCGACGGCGGCTCGATGTCATTCGAAGGCGACCTGCTGGGCTTCGAGGAGCTCCGTGGGCACCTGCGTCCGCTCACCGACGCGGGGCGCAGGCGTCAGCGCCGTCGGATGAGCATGGTCTTCCAGCAGTTCAACCTGTTTCCGCACTGGACGGTGCTCCGCAACATCACGGAGGCTCCGATGCGGGTGCACGGGGTCTCCGCGGGCGAAGCCAGACGGCGTGCGCTCGAACTGCTCGAGCGCATCGGTCTTGCCGACAAGGCGCACGCCTATCCGCGGCACCTGTCCGGCGGTCAGCAGCAGCGTGTCGCCATCGCGCGCGCCGTCGCGGTCAGGCCACGGATCCTGCTCTTCGACGAGCCGACGAGCGCGCTCGATCCGGAACTCGTCGACGAGGTGCTGCAGACCATGAAGACGCTCGCCGCGGCCGGTCACACGATGGTGGTCGTCACGCATGAGGTCGCCTTCGCACGCGAGGTCGCTGACCGGTGCGTCTTCATGGCGGACGGGCGGGTCGTCGAAGACCGCCCGTCAGAGGACTTCTTCACAGACCCGCGATCCGAGCGGTTGCGGACGTTCCTCACCCGGTCGGGGAGATCGCAGAACGAAGTCGCGGACTGATGTCTGCGAGTGACAGCCCCATTCACATCAACGAGGAGCAGCTATGAGCACCGGACCACTTGCGGGTAAGACCGTCATCGATCTCACGACGGCCCTCGCGGGGCCCTACGCCACCCTTCTGCTCGCCGGACTGGGCGCTCGGGTCATCAAGGTCGAGAACCCCACTCGCGGGGGAGACTCCTCGCGCAACAACTCTCCGTACGTCACCGCCGACGGCCTGAGCCTGAAGCGCAAGTCGTCCGACGACATGTCCGTGTCGATGATGCTCCGCGGGCGCGGCAAGGAGTCGATCACGCTCGATCTGAAGCAGCCCGAGAGTCGCGAGGTGCTGTTCGATCTGATCCGTGACGCGGATGTCGTGGTGGAGAACTACAGCTCCGGTGTCACCAAACGGCTGGGAATCGACTACGGCGCGATCCGTGATCTCAACCCGCGTCTGGTCTACACGTCGATCAGCGGCTTCGGTGCCACTGGCGACCACGGTGACCGCAAGGCGATGGACACGATCATCCAGGCGCTCAGCGGCGTGATGATGACCGCCGGAGAACCGGGTGACCCGCCCGTGCGGTTCGGCCTTCCGGTGGGAGACCTCGTGGCGCCGCTGTTCAGCGTGATCGGCACGCTGAGCGCCCTCATGCACGCCGAGCACACCGGCGAGGGCCAGCACGTCGACGTCTCGATGCTCGGTGCGCTGACTTCGCTCGTCGCCTGCGAGCCCTTCGACGCGTTGGAGTCGGTGGGATTCCCGCTGCGCACCGGCGCTTATGTGCCCCGGCTCGCGCCGTTCGGCAACTTCCGTGCGTCCGACGGATGGTTCGCCATCTGCGCCCCGACCGACCAGTTCGCCGCGGGAGTGCTTCGCGCGATCGGCCGCGAGAGCCTGCTCTCCGGGGAGGACTTCGGCTCTCGCGACGCACGAGTGGCGAACGCCGATCGGCTGCACGGACTCATCGCGGGCTGGGCCGCTGAGCACACGGTCGCAGAGGCTCTGGCAGCGCTGGAGAGCAACGGCGCTCCCGCCGCCGAGGTGCGCACGACCGCTGAGGCGGTGCGGGATCCCCAGGTGACGAGTCGCGGCGAGGTGGTACCGCTCGTCCATCCGAAGTTCGGGCACTTCGACGGACTGTTCGGATCCGGCATCCCCGTGCTCTTCTCCCAGAGCCGTACGGATCTGACGACGCCGGCACCCGGACTCGGCGAGCACACCGACGCGATCCTGCGACAACTCGGCTACGACGCCGAGCGCATCGCGCAGCTGCGTCAGAACGGGGTGCTGTGACGGAGGTTGTGCGGGACCGCCGCCGGATCGGTGTGGTCGGAGCGGATCTGCCACGGCAGATCGTGCTCGCCGCCGGCGCGTCGCCCGAGCGCCTGTTCGGTGCATGGTCGGGTGCGGTGTCGCCGCGCGCGTCCGAGCTTCTCGGCGCGGTCGATGCGGTGGCGGGCAGGATCCTCGACAGCATCCTCGCCGGAGAGCACGATGATCTCGCCGGACTCGTGATCTGCAATGATTCGCAGGCGAACCTTCGGATGTTCTACGTGCTGAGGGTGCTCGCCGCGAGGGGAGAGGTCCCGATCCCCGTGCAGCTGCTCGATGCCCCGCGTGGGCAGGGCGCAGCGAAGCAGGCGTTCGTCGTCGCCCAGTACACCCGGCTCGTCGACTTCTGCAGACGCGTGACCGACGCCGACATCGGGGTCGACGAGCTTCGTCGTGCGGGTGACGTCGAGCAGAGCGTGTCTGATGCCCTCGAACGCATGCGTGAGCGACGTGCACAGGGACGCTGTGCCGGCACGTCTGCACTGAACGCCTACCGCGCTGCGGCGTCGGTCGCACCGGAGGCCGCCGTCGAGGTCATAGATGCCGCGAGCACGCCGGTCGGGCAGGGCGATCGTCTCTTCGTCACTGGTAGCGGTCACCCGGACTCCAGCGTCTATCAGGAGCTGGAACGCGCCGGGGCGACCGTCGTCGCCGAGGATCACGATGCGGGAGACGGCGGCTGGTTCGCGGGCTGCAGCACAGGCGAGTCGGAGGCGGATGTTCTCGTCGGGCTCGCCTCACTGCACGCGTCCCGCCCGCCCTCGGCTGCTCGCGGCTCCACAGCCGAACGCGCCGGAACGCTGCGTAGACGGGTGGCGGACACGGGGAGCACTGCCGTGATCACGCTCGCACGGGACCTGGATGATGCGCCCGCATGGGAGCTGCCCGCCATGCGGAATGCTCTCGCTGAGCTGCGGGTGCCGTTCGCGGCGCGCGTGCAGATCTCGGCGGATGGCGCTCTCTCGGCCTCGCGGGATGCTGTGACCGCACTCCAGGAGAAGGACGGATCGCGCCGATGACCGAGGACAGACTCGCTGCCGCGGCGGCAGCCACGCGACACCAGAAGGCGTGGTTCGCCGATACAGTGCGGCGAGCGCAGGAGGGCGAGCCGATCGCGCTCGTGAACGCGGATGCACCGCACGAGGTGCTGCGGGCGATGGGCATCCCCTACGTCGTCAACCAATGGTGGGCGTCGATCATCTCCGCCAAGCGTCTCGGCCCCACCAGCCTGGAGCACCTTGCGGAACGGGGTCTTCCGGATTTCAGCCAGCAGTACGACGCGATACCGCTCGGTGCGCAGGACCTGCCTGCGCACCAGAGAGCATGGGGCGGACTGCCGGATCCGGCCTTCGCGATCGCGGAGCGCAGCGGCGACGTCACGCAGAAGATCTTCGAGCTGTGGGGGGAGCGCGAAGGCACCGAGACCTTCCTGCTCTCACGCACCGGTGCCGATCCGGTGCCATCCTCCTGGTGGGAGAAGGTCCCCCGCGATTGGGAGGACGCTTTCGGAGCCGATCGGCTCGACCTGCTGCAGGCGGAGATCGAGGAGCTCATCGCATGGCTGAGCGAGCGCACGGGCCGCAGCCTCGACCGCGATCGGCTCGCGAGGATCATGGATCTCGGAAACGAGCAGGCCGAGTGGAATCGGCGCACGCGCGACCTGATCGCCGCTGCACGGCCGACGCCGGTGCTGGTGAACGACACGATGCCCGCCGTGATGGTGCCGCAGTGGCACCGGGGCACGCAGTGGGCCGTTGACACTGCGCGGGCGCTGCACGACGAGGTCGCACGCCGCATCGACGACGGCGTCGCGGTGTGCGCGGACGAGAAGCGCCGCCTCATGTGGGTCGGTCGCGGCCTGTGGTCCGACCTCGACATGTATCGCCGTTTCCATGAGGAATTCGGCGCCGTGTTCGTCTGGTCGATGTATCTGGCGATCGCGGCGGACGGCTACCCGCGTTACGGGGAAGACGCTGTGCGCGCCCTTGCCGCCCGATTCGTCGGTTTCACGGACCAGCTCTATGTACCGCCGTGGTCGGCCGAATGGTATGTGAAAGAGGCGCTCGCACACGGGGTCGACGGCGTCGTGCACCTGGTCGCGGACGACACGCCGGGTGCGGGGTTCATCTCCGAGGCTCTCGAGGCCGAGGGCATACCGGTCCTGGAGATCCGCGCGAACAACGCGGACTCCCGTTCGAGCGGCAGCGCCCGCATCCCGGAGCGCATCGAGGAGTTCCTCCGCGAACGCGTGCCGGCGCGGGACTGACAGGTGGGCCTCAGCGGAGTCCTCGAACCGTTTCGTGAACGGAACTACTCGCTGTACTTCGCCGGCCAGACCCTGTCGCTGACCGGCACCTGGTTCCAGAACCTCGCGCTCTCGCTCGTCGTGCTCGACCTCACCGGGAGCGCGCGGGCGCTGAGCGGCGTCACGATCGCGCAGTTCCTGCCGATGCTCCTGCTGAGCCTGCCCGCCGGTCGGATAGCCGACCGGTTCCGACCGCGCACCGTCCTGATGGCGACGTCATTGATCTCCGCCATCCTCGTGGGTGTTCTCGCGGTGATCGTGGCGTCGCCCGATCCGTCGCTTCCCGCTCTGTACGGGATCGTCGCGGCGCTGGGAAGCGCTCAGGCATTCGAACGGGTGGCCGCTCAGACCATCATCTTCGAACTGCTGGGGCCTCGTGTCTTCTCGAGGGGAGTCGCGCTGAGCACGGTGGCAGTGGCCGTGTCGCGCTCGATCGGTCCCGGCCTCGCCGGAATCCTCTTCCAGGCGTTCGGAGCCGTTCCGGGGATGATCGTCAACGCGGGCTCATTCCTGCTCGTGTTCGGAATGCTCGCGCTGATCCGGACCGAACGGTTCCACCCCCGGCGGGTGAGCGGAGCGACACAGCCGTTGCCGATGATGCGGCTCCTGCGCAACCGTGCGATCGTCACGCTTCTGCTCACGAATGTCTTCATCGCCGTGCTCGCGATGAACTTCATGGTGACGTTGACCTCTGTCGTGACCATGGATTTCGGAGGCGACGGCACCGCGACCGGCATGGCGCACGCGCTCAACGCCGTCGGGGGCATCGTCGGTGGAGTCGCTGCAGCCTCGATCGTCCGACTGCGGCCGATCATGGTCGCGGTGGCGCTCGTGGGCTTCGGCGCCACCGTGCTCATCAACGCCGCGGCACCTTCGCTGATGTGGTTCCTGATCGCGGCGCCGGTGCTGGGTCTCGGTCTCGGCTTCTACAGCAGCGTGCTCAATGCCACCGCGCAGATGTCGGTGCCGCCCTCGGACATCGGCCGGATGATGTCGCTCATGAACATCGGCAACTACGGTGTCGTGCCGTTCGGCGCGCTGCTGCTCGGCTGGATCATCGACATCAGCTCCGGGCGCGTCGCCCTGGCGATCGGAGGACTGGCAGCCCTCCTCGCCGCGGGATGGGTGTGGTGGAGAGTGCGAGGAGAGCGTCCGGAACGCGCGGTATGACCGCGAAGACGGCGTCCTCAGGACAGCCGAACGACGTCCCCGTCCCACGTGAAGCGGGTGTCCAGGCCCGCGCGGCGTGAGATGTCCTCGATGTACGCGAGCACCGAATCACGATCGCCTTCGCCCAGTGGCACCGGAGCGGCGCTGTCATCGATCCAGCACGGGATGACCCCGGCGCGGACCTCGCCGCCGTCGACGTCGAGCACGGCGATCGCGGTGTTGCGGCTCTCGGGATGGAACGGGTATCCGGGCATCTTCGGGTCCGGGGCGAATCCGTACAGTTCCACGCGACGCTTGGCCCAGGCCTTCAGCTCTTCGGAGTCATTGTCCTCGGCAGGGGTGAGCGCGTCGGTGACGGTGACGAAATTCCCGAGACCGTGGAAGATCGGTTTGCCGCGGTACATCTCGATGCCGCGCATGATGTGCGAATGGTGCCCGACGACGGCATCAGCGCCCGCGTCGATCGCAGCGTGAGCGATCTCGTACTCGTAGTCGTCGATGCGCGCCGGAGTGTGACCGTAGCCCTTGTGCAGGGCGACGACCACGACATCGACATCCGCCGCGAGCGCGGTGACGGCATCCGTCATCTGGCGCAGCGATGTGCGGTCGGCGAAGGTGTAGATCTGCGGCGGATTTCCCGGGTTGAGGTCGTCGAGGTCGTAGTGGGTGAGCACCTTGACGAACGCCGCCCCGGCCTTCCTGCTGGTGGCCCACGATTCGCGGGGGCCGACGCAGTTGAAGCTCAGCACGCCGACGCGGATGCCGTCCCGCTCGACGATCGCGGGTTCCATGGCGGCCGCGAGGTTCGCGCCCGTCCCGGTCGTGACCATGCCGTACGACTGCGCGGCGGCGATCGTGTCGAGCACCCCGCGCTCACCGAGATCGAAGGCGTGGTTTCCTGCGATGGTCGCGATGTCGTAACCGGCGCGGGACATCGCCTCGAGGTCTTCCGGTCTGGCCGGAGGCGCTGGAACGGTCAGCGCCGTCACCGCCTGCTCCGTGGTGTGCGGCACCTCGATCTGCCCGATCGCGACGTGCGCGTTCCGGGTGACGGGCGCGCTGGCGGTGAAGTACGAGTCGGGGTCGTCGAACTGAAGGACGATGTCGCCGACTGCGACGATGCGTGTGCTCATGTGGATCCTTAAATCAAGTTACTTGATATTAGGGGGTGAGAGTCGCCGGCACAAGGAGGGGTGGTGGGCGCGGCTGTGCTTTGATCGCTGTATGTCCCGTCGGCTGCTCGCGTCCCCTTCTGTCAGTCCTGATCCGACACTCAGGCACGTCCTGCGCCATGTCGCCCGGACCTATCAGGCGCAACTGACCGAGCAGTTCCAGCAGTACGGCATCAGCGACGCCGAGTACACCGTGCTGTTCGTCCTCAAGAGGATGCCGGGCCTTTCCAGTGCCGAGATCTCGCGCTGGACGGCCGTCACGGCGCAGGGCGGGAACCAGATCGTGAAGAGCCTCCTCGCGCAGGATCTCGTCTCGCGCCGGCCGTCGGACGATCACGGGCGCGTGCTGCTCGTCGAGCTCACGCCAGAGGGCCGACGGATCGTCGACGCCTGCGAGGAGCACGCCAACGCACTGGAGGATCAGATGTGCAGCGCGATGGCGCCGGATGAGCGCGCGGACTTCATGCGACTTCTCCGTCTTGCCGCGGACGGCCTCGGGAGCCCGATCTCCACGGTGGCACGACGCAGCTGACCTGCCCGCGCTGTCCGTCCGCACGAATCTTCTCGTGATGTCTTGACTCAGCGCGCTCGATAGTATCTAGTTACTTGATACATGTGCTCGAAGCGGTGAGCACGGCAACTCGGCAAGGAGGCTGATTCGTGATCCCGATGCTGGTACGGCGTCTCGTGCTCGTGATCCCGATGATCATCGTCGTCTCGGTGATCATGTTCATGCTCGCCTCCCTGGTGCCAGGCGATCAGGCCAGAGCGATCCTCGGGGAGACGGCGACGCCGGAGGCGATCGCCGCACTGCGGGAGCAGCTCGGTCTGAACCTGCCGTGGTACCAGCAGTACCTGAACTGGGCGCTGAGCGCCGTGCGCGGAGACCTGGGGACCTCGATCTACAGCGGAGAATCGGTGGTGAGCATCCTTGCGGGACGGTTCCCGGTGACGGCTTCGCTCGCGCTGCTGTCGACACTCGTGATCGCTGCGATCGGGATCTGCCTCGGACTGCTCAGCGCGCTTCGAGGCGGTGTGGTGGGCCGAATCCTGGACTCCGTCTCGCTGTTCGGGCTGGCGGTGCCGAGCTTCGCCATCGCCATCCTTCTCGTCTCGGTCTTCGCGGTCACAGTGCGGATCTTCCCCGCGACGGGATACGCGCCCATCGAGCAGGGGTTCGGGCCCTGGTTGTGGGCGCTGGTTCTCCCCGTCGTGGCGCTCAGCCTGGGTGGAACCACCCTGGTCGCCAAGCAGATGCGCGACTCGGCCAAAGAGGCACTGGGCAAGGACTACGTGCGCTTCCTGCGAGCCAACGGAGTAGGCGAGACCTCGATCGTTCTTCGGCATGTTCTGAAGAACGCGGCGATCCCGGCCGTGACGATACTCGGCATCGGCGCCATCTCCGCGTTGACCGGAACGGTGTTCATCGAGAACGTGTTCGTGCTCCCAGGGCTCGGAACCCTCGCGACTCAGGTCACCCTCAACCATGACCTTCCCGTCCTCCTCGGCGTCGGTGTGCTGTTCACACTCGTCGCCGTGGTCATCAGCCTCGTCGTCGACGTGCTCTACGGCGTGCTCAATCCGAAGGTGAGGACTTCATGATGACTCGTCAAGGGTCACCCCGTGTCATTGAGAGCAGTCGCCGTAGTCTTCTCCTGGACGTGCTGCGCAAGCCCTCGGGCGCAGCATCCATCCTGTTCCTGTTGATGGTCATCGCCGCATCAGTGCTGGCGCCGGTGCTCGCGACGCACGACCCGCTCTACCAGGATCTGGGTGCGGTGCGGCTGATGCCTTCGGCCGAGCACTGGCTCGGTACGGACGCACTGGGGCGCGACATCTACAGTCGCCTGCTCTACGGAGGGCAGGAGTCTCTGCTGGGAGTCGCGCAGGCGCTGGTCGTCGCGCTCGCACTGGCCGTGCCGATCGGCATCGCGGCCGGCTACTTCGGCGGATGGCTCGACTGGGTCGTGATGCGGAGCATCGACATCAGCCTCGCGATCCCGGGGATCATCGTGACGCTGGCGGTACTCGCCATCTTCGAGAACAGCATGTTCGCGGCCATGGTCGTCTACGGCGTGCTCGTCTCCGCGGGCGCAGCGCGCGTGATTCGCAGCGTCGTGCTCGGCGTGCGCGAAGAGCTCTACATCGACGCCGGACGAGCGACCGGGCTGACCAGCGCACAAATCCTCGTGCGCCATGTGCTGCCCCGAACGCTCGGCGTCGTCATCGTGCAGGCCGCGATGCTCAGCGCGATCGCGCTCGGCGTTCAGACCGGTCTCGCATTCCTCGGATTCGGCCCGCAGCCGCCCGCGCCCACCTGGGGCGGGATGGTGGGCGAGGCCTCATCGATGCTCCAGTACTTCACGTGGATGATCGTGCCCACGTCGGGAATCATCGTTCTGACGACGCTCGCGTTCGGCCTTCTCGGTGACGCGGTCCGTGATGCGAACGCCGAGCGGATCGAGCGTCCGGTTCGTACGGCAGGCCGGCGCTCCTCGACAGGACCCGCTGCGATCGCGCCGGTGACGGCTGTTCAGACGAACGAGGACAGCAGTCTGCCCGTTGATGAGGACGCGCTGCTGTCGGTGCGCGATCTCACGGTGGCATTCGGTACGGGCGACGGTGAGACCGTCGTGCTCGACCGGGTCAGTTTCGACATTCAGCGCGGCGAGACGGTCGGGCTGGTGGGCGAGTCCGGGTCGGGCAAGACCGTGACGGCGATGGCCGTGCTCGGTCTGCTCGCAGAGGGTGGCCGGGTGCTCTCCGGTCAGATCCGGTTCGACGGCGCTGATATCTCCGGGTACTCGCGTCGGCAGTACGCGGCGCTTCGAGGCACCAAGATGGCGATGATCTCGCAGGAGCCGATGGTCGCTCTCGATCCGGCCTTCCGCATCGGCTTCCAGATCGCCGAGGTCGTGCGTGCGCAGCATCGGGTCAGCTGGCGGGCCGCGCGACGCCGCGCTCAGGAGCTTCTCGAGGCAGTGCGCCTGCCGAACCCCGGCGAGATCGCGAAGCTGTATCCGCACCAGGTGTCCGGAGGGATGGCGCAGCGGATAGCGATCGCCATCGCGCTCGCCGGCCGCCCGCAGCTGCTCGTCGCCGACGAGCCCACGACAGCCCTCGACGTCACGGTGCAGGCGGAGATCCTCGATCTGCTGCGTGCGCTGCAGGAGCGACTCGGCATGGCCGTTCTGTTCGTGACCCATGATTGGGGAGTGGTCGCCGACATCTGTGATCGCGCGGTGGTGATGTACGCGGGGCAGGTCGTCGAGAGCAGCACCGTCGAGCGCGCCTTCGAAGATGCGTTGCACCCGTACAGTCAGGCGCTTCAGCGCTCGAACCCGCATGATGCGCCCAAGGGCGCGCCCCTTCCCACGATCGGCGGCGCGGTGCCGCCCGCCGGTCGGTGGCCCACTGGCTGCCACTTCGCTCCGCGCTGTCCATTGGCGACCGAAGCCTGCCGTGACGGTCGCATCCCGATGATCGCCGCGCAGGAGGATCACCTGGCACGCTGCATCCGGATCGACGAGGCTCGCGCAACGCGCGAGGAGACCCAGGAATCTCTGGAGGTGACGAAGTGACCGACGCGCAGGAGCGTCCTCTGCTCGAGGTGGACAACCTCGCCGTGGAGTACCGCCGCGGGCGGCGGCGCACTCGCGCGGTCGAGAACATCAGCTTCGACATCGCGCCCGGCGAGACTCTGGGACTCGTGGGCGAGTCGGGGTCGGGGAAGTCGACGATCGGCAAGGCGATCATCGGGCTCGCGCCGGTGACCGAGGGCAGCATCCGGTATCGCGGCACTGAGATCGGCACGATGACGAGGGCGAAGCGTCGTGCTCTGGCGAGAGACGTGCAGGTGATCTTCCAGGACCCGCACAGCTCTCTCGATCCCACCAAGCCGATCGGGTACTCCATCGCCGAACCGGTGCAGGTCCACGAGCCCGGGCCCAAGGCTGCCGTGCGAGAGCGCGTGCTCGAGATGCTGCGTCGGGTCGGGTTGTCAGAAGACGCCGCCCATCGCTTCCCCTCGCAATTCTCCGGTGGGCAGAAGCAGCGCATCGCGATCGCTCGCGCGCTCATCCTCGCTCCGAAGCTCGTCGTGTGCGACGAACCCACCAGTGCGCTCGATCTCTCGATCCAGGCAGAGGTGATCAACCTCATGGCCGATCTTCAACGCGAGACCGGGGCGAGCTTCCTCTTCATCTCGCATGACCTGTCGATCGTCCACTACCTCTCTGACCGCATCATCGTGCTCAAGCAGGGACATGTGGTCGAGAGGGGGAGCGCTGAGGAGATCTATCGCGACCCGCAGCAGGATTACACGCGTCTGCTGCTGGATGCGGCTCCCGTTCCGGATCCGGTCGCACAGGCCCGACGAACGGCTGCCAGGCAGAAGGAAGGACTCTCTGCCCGCACTGACGCGATCGCCAGCAGTATCCGATGACCACGGGCCCGACGCCCGCAAGGAGGTTCCATGCCCATTCAGAAACTCGCTGACGCCGAACTCTGGTTCGACGAGTACGGCCCCGAAGATGCTTCCGAGGTGTTCCTGTCCATGGCGATGGGGTTCTCGGGGCTCGACGCCTACCCCGAGCGGCTCTCCGAGTCGCCGACCGACTACAAGGTCTACACGATCCAGGCACGCGGATTCGGCCGTTCCACGCGTCCGGACAGCGTGCCCGAAGAGGGCTGGCTGGCGCAGTGGGCAGACGATGTCGTCGCTTTCGCCGACGCGAAGGGCATCGAGCGATTCGTCTACACCGGAGCATCCCATGGAGCAGGAATCGGCTGGTACATCGCCGTCCGCCATCCCGAGCGTCTCAAGGCTTTCGTGTCAGTCGTGGGCACGCCCCACGACCGCTTCGGCGTGACGGATTCGTCGGAGGGTCGGCGCGAATCGATCCGCGCTCGCATGGCAGGCGACGTCGACGCCATGCGGGTGCAGTTCGAGAAGCTCGGCGGCTGGCTGCACGAAGACGAGATCGAGCGGCGACGTCAGCGCGACCTGCTCATCGACGGTGCCATCGCCGGCGCGATGGCACGCGACGACGGTGAGTCGCAGATCAATCAGGGCATGCCGTTCCCCGAGTCGAAGACCAACGACGAGCTCGCCTCGGTGCTGCGCACGATCAGCGTTCCCACCCTCATGCTCGCCGGCATGCGCGACGGCATCGTCTCTCCCGAATCGTCGCTCCGCGGCGTCATGAACGTCCGCGACTCGAAGGCCGTCTTCTTCGAGAGCGAGGGCCACTACATGACCAGGGAGATCCCCGAACGTCTCATCCGGGAAGTCCGTCTGTACATGGATGAGATCAACGGCACCGCCCGACCCGAGCGGCGCCCGATTCACGATCACACGAAAGTAGACACAGTATGAGAAAGCTGACCTGGGATCAGCGCCGCGGATTGCGGTGGGGTGCGGTCGCCGCATCCTTCGCCCTGATCGCCGGCCTCACCGCGTGCGGGCCGAGTACGAGTGCCGACAGCGACGCCGGCAATGACAAGCCCGTGGCAGAGCGGGGCGAGGAGCTCACCCTGCAGTTCCGTGGAGCGCCCATCAGCCTCGACCCTGCGCTGCAGGGCACGGCGAGCGGATCGATCTTCACGGTGCTCGCGTACGACCCGATCATCTATCAGGCGCCGGACGGCAGCCTGCAGCCGTCGCTCGCCACCGAGTGGGAGTTCGTCGACGACGACTACCGCCAATTCGAGTTCACGCTGCGGGAAGGCCTCGAGTTCGCCAGCGGCGAGCCGCTGGACGCCAACGCGGTGAAGGCCTCGATGGAGTACTTCCTGGGCAAGGGCGGCGGCCAGATTCCGCGTGTGGGAACGATCTCGAGCATCGAGGCCGTCGATGACCTGACCGTGCGCATCAACTACGAGCAGCCCTGGGCCGATGCGCCGTTCTCGTTGACGCAGACCGTGATGTTCGGCAACATCATCGGGCCAGACGGGATCGCTGATCCGGATTCACTGCTGCAGGAGATGGACGGTGCCGGGCAGTACATCTACGACGCCGAGGCATCGGTGCCGGATTCGCAGTACGTCTACACGCACAACCCCAACTACTGGAACCCCGATGCGCAGATGTGGGACAAGGTGGTCGTCGAGATCATCTCGGATCCCAACGCGGTGCTCAACGCGGCATCCACCGGGCAGATCGACTTCGGACTGGGGTCGCCGCTGTTCGCCGACGCCGCTGAGGGCGCCGGCCTCGAAGTGGCCGCCGCGCCGTTCTACAACTGGGAGCTGCGTCTGCACGATATCGCCGGCGAGGTGAACCCGGCGTTGGCCGACCCTCGCGTGCGAGAAGCCATCGGCCTCGCAATCGACCGCGAGTCGATCGTTGCGGCTCTGGGTGGCCAGTACATGGCGCCCAGCAACCAGTTCGTCGTCGAGGGACTCGAGGGGTACAACCCCGACATCGGTTTCGAGTTCGATCTGGATCGCGCCAAGAAGCTGATGGAGGAGGCGGGGTACGAGGACGGATTCGCGTTGACGGTCGTCGACAGCAGCCTGCAGGACAACCAGTCGCAGATCGCGCAGGCGGTGGCGAGCGCTCTCGCCGAGATCGACATCGACGTGAACCTCGTGGTGGACTCCGTGAGCATTCCGTCATTCGCCGAGAAGCTCGAGTCGAAGGAGTACGAGGCGAGCATCTGGGCCTCGAACGGCGACGTCGCCAACTCCTATCGACCGTTCCGGGGCGCTGGATCCATGAACAACCCGTTCGGCGCCGTCGACGATGAGATGGAGGCGCTGTACGCCGAGAGCCTCACTCTCGGCGGCGAGGAGCGCGAGAAGGTCTACCAGCAGATGAGTGAGCGCTGGCAGGAGGCGGCGTTCGCCGTCCCGATCGTCACCGGATACTTCGTGAACTACATCGGGCCGAAGGTCACGAACGTGAACTCCTCAGCCAAGAACCCGGTGATGCTGCCGGTCGGCCCTGAGCCCGAGTACAACTGGCAACCCGTGCAGTGATCATGGAGGGGACCGCGGCGGAGCTGCGGTCCCCTCTCGTATACGGCTCGCTTCTGTCGCTCCGCGGACGGTTGGGGATACGCTGGGCGGAGAGCGAACCCACGTTCGCAGAGCGAACATCGCGAGGACGGGCGAGTCGATATGACCACCACTCATATCTACGACGCCGTGCGCACTCCCTTCGGCCGTGCGGGCGGTGCGCTCGCCGGCGTCCGACCCGATGATCTCGCTGCGACCGTCATGCGTGCGAGCGTGAAGCGTTCGGGCCTGGATTCCGCGCGTATCGACGACGTGATCTTCGGTGATGCGAATCAGGCAGGAGAGGACAACCGCAACGTCGCTCGCATGGGCGCGCTGCTGGCGGGGTTCCCGACGACGGTGCCCGGTGTGACAGTCAACCGACTGTGCGCGTCGAGCGTGGAAGCGGTGATCCAAGGATCGCGGGCCATCGAATCAGGCGATGCCGAGATCATCCTCGCCGGCGGTGTGGAGTCGATGAGCCGTGCACCGTTCGTGGTGGAGAAGTCGGCGAAACCGTATCCGGCGACTGGCAATCAGACAATGTGGAACACCGCGATCGGCTGGCGCATGACGAACAAGGCGCTGCCGACGCACTGGACCGTCTCCAACGGCGAGGCTGCCGAGAAGACTGCGAAGACCTGGGGCATCAGCCGGGCGGACCAGGATGCCTTCGCCGTGCGCTCGCACGACCTGGCCGCCAAGGCGTGGGCCGAAGGCGTGTACGACGGTGAGATCGTGCAGGTCGAAGGCGCCGAGCTCGCCCGTGACGAGGGCATCCGCGACGGATCGACCGTGGAGAAGCTCGCCGGCCTGCGCGCGTTGTTCGCCGCCGACGGCACGGTGACCGCCGCGAACTCGTCGTCGATCAACGATGGTGCTTCGGCGGTGCTGCTGGGTGCGGAGGGAGCGCTCGACGTCGAGCCGTTGGCGCGCATCACCGGGCGCGGGGCGCACGGCGTCGACCCGGATGACTTTCCGATCGCACCGATCGAAGCCGCGAACAAGGCGCTCGCGCGCGCCGGGCGTACGTGGGCGGACGTCGACTTCGTCGAGTTGAATGAGGCCTTCGCGTCGCAGTCCCTCGCCTGCCTGCGCGGCTGGCCGGGCCTCGACCCCGAGAAGCTCAACATCCACGGCGGTGCGCTGGCGATCGGGCACCCTCTCGGCGCGTCCGGAGGGCGCATCATCGGCCATGCCGCGCACGAGCTGCGCCGTCGCGGGCGCGGCGTCGCCGTCGTAGCGATCTGCATCGGCGTGGGGCAGGGGCTCGCCGTCGTGCTGGAGCGTTGAGTGGAGCCGACGAGGACCTGAACGAGGCCGTCAGCTCATGCCGTAACGGTGCGCGAGGATCACGGCGTGGATCCGGTCCCTCGCCTCGAGCTTCATCAGCACGCGGCCGACGTGCGTCTTGACGGTCGACTCGCTCAGGTACAGCTCCTGAGCGATCTCCGCGTTCGTGAGCCCGCGGGCGATCGCACGGAACACGTCGCGTTCGCGGTCGGTGAGCGCAGCGGTGGGATCCGATGCCGCCTCTGCCGCAGGCAGGCGAGGGCCGAGGTGCTCCAGCAGCCGACGCGTCACCCTCGGCGACAGCGCGGCATCCCCGCGGTGCACCGCACGCACGGCCGAGGTCATCTCGTGACGCTGGGCGTCCTTGAGCAGGAAACCGCTCGCTCCCGCGCGGATCGCGCCGAAGGCGTACTCGTCCAGGTCGAATGTGGTGAGCACGAGCACCCGGGTGTCCGGCATCGCCTCGACGATGGCCTCCGTCGCGGCGATGCCGTCGAGCCCCGGCATCCGGATGTCCATCAGCACGACGTCGGGTCGCAGCTCCCGCGCACGACCGATCGCCGCCTCGCCGTCGCCGGCCTCACCGACGACGACCATGTCGGACTCGGCCTCGAGGACGAGCCGGAACCCGACGCGGATGAGGTCCTGGTCGTCGACGAGGAGGATGCGGATCGGGTCGGTCACTTGACGTCCTCTGCTCGGTCGGGGGTGGTCGATCCGGATGCCGCCGGCAGCTCTGCGCGCAGCATCCAGTGCCGGTCGTCGACCGGTCCGGAGTGGATCGTGCCGTTCACATGCGTGGCGCGCTCGCTGAGACCGCGGAGCCCGAACCCGGTCGTGCCGACCGGACCGGTGACGCCGTCGTTCTCGATCTCGATGAGCACAGGATCGCGGGAGTAGTCGATGAGCACGGCGATCCTCGTCGCGCCGCGGGCGTGACGCATGGCGTTGGTGATCCCCTCCTGCACGATCCTGCCGATCGCGAAGTCCACCGTGGCGGACACGTTCGCCTCGCCGACGGTCGTGAGGGTGACGGGGTATCCGGCGTTCTGCGCCGTGGCGACGGTGGCGTGCGGAGCGGCGGATTCCATCGGCGCCAGGGGGATGTCGCCCGCCCCGTCGCGCAGCACTCCGAGCATCGAGCGCATCTCGGTCAGCGCACCGCGGGCGGTCGCCGCCGCCGCCGTGGCAGCATCCCTCGCCCGTGCCTGGTCCTCGGTCGCGGCGGCGCCCTCCGAGAGGGCGACTATCACGGTCAACGAGTGCGAGACGATGTCGTGCATCTCGCGCGCGATCCTGGCGCGCTCCGCGGATGCCGCCAACTGAGCCTGCTGATCGCGTTCGACGAGAAGCTGTCGCGATCTGTCGATCACGGCTTCGAGGTAGCGCTTGCGACCCCCGACGTTCACGCCGATGAGCGTGCCGATCAGAGCCAGCGTGAGCTGCCCGAAGATGGCGTTCAAGGCCGTCTGGAGGGAGATCACGCCGGTGAGCTGCAGGGCGATGGAGATCAGGCTCAGCGAGCCCATGCCGATCGCGAGCCCGTTCCACGCCGCACGCGAGGAGCGGTACACGGCAAGGGAGTAGCTCGTGACGAGCAGCAGCGGGCCACCCGCCGGCTCCAGGAGGAAGAGGTATGCGACCGCTGTGACGTACGCGACGATGAAGGCCGCGCGCGGCCACTGCCGTCGTCGCAGCAGGAGTGCGCACGCGCACAGGATGAGCGTCCCGATGATGATGCTGGCGACCACAGGCGGAGGGTCGATGAGCACCATGTCGCCATCAGGCGTCGAACGATATGTGGCGAAGTTCGATGCCGGGACGATCGAGAGCAGCAGGCAGATGAGTGCCACGAGCACGTCGGCGAAGACCGGATGCCGCGCCCAGAAGCGACGGATGATCCCCGGCGGACGCGGAAGCCGCAGCTCCTCCTCCTCACGGAGGGAGGCGCTGCGGCTTCTCGAGGTCGACACGGCCTCGACTCTACGCGTCGGTGAGTGCGCGAGTCGTGTTCTCACGTGCGTGCCGATGGACGTCGCGCTCTCACGCGTCGCGGGTCCTGAGGACCGCCCATGCCGACGCCATCCCGGCCGCGACCCATGCGCCGAGCGTCAGGTAGGCCTCGCCGGTGGACAGACCCACGCCGTCCTGGGGGAGGATGGCGCTCTGAGCGGCGGTCATCGGCAGATGGTTGCTCACATCCGTGATCCATTCCCAGCCCTCGACCGGCATCGCGAAGATGCTCGCGATGATGGGGAGGACGAACAAGAGTCCGACGGTGGCTGCGATCGCACCGGCGCCGGAGCGCAGCAGGAACCCGAAGGCCACGCCGATCAGCGCGAACACGGCCATCGAGAACGACGCGGCCAGGATCGGCACGATCGCACCGGCAAGGTCGTCTCCAGGGAACGCGATGTCCCTCGACGCGAAGATCGGCATCACCGCGATCGCGGCGAGGATGAAGATCGCGAGCGAGGAGATGAAGAGGAACACGCCCACGACGATCGCCTTGGCGGCGAGCACCGAGCCGCGGACGGGATCGGCGGCCAATGTGGACCGGATCATCCCGGTGGAGTACTCACCGGTCACGGCGATGGCTCCGAGGATGCCGGCGAGCAGCATCGTGAACTGGAAAGGCGTCACGACGGCTTGGATCGGTTCGAACCCTGGGACGTTCACTGCGCCGGCGACGAGCACGGCGATGCCGATCGTGAACAGCGCGGCGATGCTGATCGACCACCAGGTGGAGCGGAGGGTCGAGAGCTTGATCCATTCGCTGCGCAGCACACGAGCGAACGTGAGGCGGTGCGTCGAGGCCACGCGCGGGCGTGCGGCGGGGGCGGCTGTGGTGGTCATGCGAGTTCCTTCACGGAGTAGTCGGCGGAACGGTACTCGACCGATTCGCCGGTGAGTGCGAGATACGCGTCCTCGAGCGAGCCGTTCGCCGGGGTGAGCTCATGCAACGGGATGCCGCGATCGGCGGCGATGTCGCCGATGCGCGAGGCGGGGAGTCCGACGATGTCCAGTGAATCGGGGCTCGTGCTGACGATCTCGACGTCGCTGGAAGCGACGGCGGATGCCAGATCCGCGATCCGCGGGCTCCGGACCCTGACCGTCGTCGCGGTCCAGGCGCGGACGAGCTCGTCCAGCGGAGCATCCGCCAGCACTCGACCGCGGCCCATGACGATCACGTGATCCGCGGTCTGCGCCATCTCGCTCATGAGGTGGCTGGACAGCAGCACGGTTCGTCCTTCGGACGCGGCGAAGCGCACGAACTGACGCACCCAGCGCACGCCCTCGGGGTCGAGGCCGTTGACGGGCTCGTCGAGGATCAGCGTGTGGGGATCGCCGAGCAGCGCCGAGGCGATGCCGAGGCGCTGGCCCATGCCGAGCGAGAATTTGCCGGCGCGCTTGCGGGCCACCGACCCGATACCGGCGAGATCGATGACCTCGTCGACGCGCGATGAGGGGATGCCGTGGGTCGCCGCCATCGCGCGCAGGTGGTTCCTGGCGGTGCGGCCGGTGTGCACGGCCTTGGCGTCGAGGAGCACACCGACCTCTGTGAGAGGGGCGCGCAGGCGCCGGTACTCCTTGCCGTTGACCGACGTCCGGCCGGCGGTGGGTTTGTCGAGGCCCACGATCATGCGCATCGTGGTGGATTTGCCGGCGCCGTTCGGTCCGAGGAAGCCGGTGACGGTACCCGGCTTCACGGTGAACGAGACGTCCTGCACTGCGGTCTTGTCTCCGAACCTCTTCGTGAGGCCTTCTGCTGTGATCATGTCTCCACGCTACGAAGACGCGCCAGATGCGCGCGTCCTCCCCAGGTGCCGACTGCGCGGATCCGGGTGGCACTGCGGACCCACCGCGACGATTCGGCAATAGGTGACAACGCCGCGCACACTGGCTGCACCGATGCGCCCGGTGGGTATCGTGAGACCCATCGAGATCCGTTCCAGGGGTGCGAGCCCGTGATCCGGACCGGATCGGACCGAAGGGATCATCCCATGTCCAATGACAATCCTGTCTCCGATCCTCAGGCCGCGGCATCCGATGGCGGTGCGCGCTCGCGGCGCCTCAGGAAACCGATCGTCCGCCGCAGAAGGCTCGAAGTCGACGATGTGCTCGTGGTCAAGAGGTCGCGGCTGCGCATCGCGATCTCCGGCACGGTGGTCGGCAACTTCATGGAATGGTTCGACTTCGGAATCTACGGCTACCTCGCTGTCACGCTGACCGCGGTGTTCGCATCCGACGCCCCCGGCGGCTTCGGCCTGCTGCTGACCCTGCTCGGGTTCGCGATCTCGTTCCTCGTGCGTCCCCTCGGCGGGCTGGTGCTCGGGCCGCTCGGTGACAGGATCGGCCGGCAGAAGGTGCTGTTCTTCACGATGACGATGATGGCGATCGCCACCGGGCTCATCGGACTGCTGCCGACGTCCGAGCAACTGGGGCTGTGGGCCATCGTGCCGCTGTACCTGCTGAAGATGGTGCAGGGCTTCTCCACCGGCGGTGAGTACGCGGGCGCGACCACCTACGTGTCCGAGTTCTCCCCCGACCGTTCGCGTGGGTACTGGTCATCGTTCCTCGATGTCGGCTCGTACATCGGCTTCGCCGCCGGTGCCTCGACCGTCGCGATCGTCACGTGGATCACCGAGGGCATCTCGGGCACCGGGGCGATGATCGAGTACGGCTGGCGCATCCCGTTCCTCATCGCCATCCCGCTCGGCGTCGTGGCGATCTGGTTCCGGCTGAAGATCCCGGAGACCCCCGCGTTCGAAGCCGAACCGGAGGAGGAGCGCGAGGGGAACCCGAACGATCCGCTGGCGCGCCAGGGCGTCATCGGCATCTTCCGGCACCACTGGCGCGAGGTGCTGATCGGCATCGCGCTGGTGTCTGCGACCAACACCGCCGGCTACGCGCTGACCAGTTACATGCCGACCTATCTCGAGACCGAGGTCGGCGTGTCCAATCTGATGGCGGCGATCGCCACGGTGCCGGTGCTGATCGTGATGAGCGCGTGCCTGCCGCTGATCGGCAGGCTGTCCGACCGCATCGGGCGCAAGCCCGTGTACGGCATCGCGGTGATCTCGACGATCGTGCTGATGGTGCCCGCGTTCGCGGTGATGCAGATCGGTCAGGAATGGGCGGTCATCATCGCGCTGGCGATGGTGGCGATCCCGGTCGCGTTCTACGTCGCGATCTCGGCATCCGCGCTTCCCGCACTGTTCCCGACCGCCTCCCGATTCGGGGCGATGGCGATCGCGTACAACGTCGCGGTTTCGCTGTTCGGCGGCACGACGCCGCTGTTCAGTCAGGCGCTGATCGACCTGACCGGCAACACGTACATGCCGGCGTTCTACATCATGTTCTTCGCCGCGCTCGGCGGTGTGGCGATGCTCTCGATGAAGGAGACGGCGAAGCGGCCGCTGAAGGGATCGTTCCCGACGGTGGAGACGCGTGCCGAGGCGAAGGAACTGGTCGCCGAGCAGGACGATAATGAACTGCTCGACACCAGCACTATGCCGCTCGATATCGTTCCCCCGGCGGGGCCCGAAGGAGCGGCGCCTGCGCAGCCCGAACCGGTGTGACGGTGACGGGCTCGCACGATCAGTCGATGTCGACGGCGAAGATCCGGTCGTCGTCCGGCCGTGGGCTTCCCCGTCCGTCGGTGTTGTTCGTCATCGCCCACACCGATCCGTCAGGGGCGCGCACGACGTCGCGGAGTCGGCCGTGCTCGCCGACCAGATGCTCGATCGACGCCGCGAGGTCGGACAGGGGAACCTCGCGGAGGCGCTCGCCGCGGAGGTTCGCGATGAGGATGACGTCTCCGGCGACGACGATGCCGCTGGGACTGGCGTCCTGCGGCGCCCACTGCTGCACCGGATCGATGAAGCCGTCCTGGTCGGCGATGCCTTCGACCTCGGGCCAGCCGTAGTTGCCGCCGGGTTCGATCACGTTGAGTTCGTCCCAGGTGTCCTGCCCGAACTCGCTGGCGTACATGGTGCCGTCGGCATCCCAGGCGATGCCCTGGGGATTGCGGTGCCCGATGCTGTAGACGGCCGAACCCGGGAAAGGGTTGTCCTGCGGGATGCGCCCGTCCGGGGTGAGGCGGAGGATCTTGCCACCCGGGCTGTCGAGGCTCTGCGCGCTCTGTTCGTCCCCGGCGTCGCCGGTCGTGGCGTAGAGCATGCCGTCCGGACCGAACGCGATGCGGCCGCCGTTGTGATTGCGTGCTGCGGGGATGCCGTCGAACACGCGCTCGGGAGCGTCGAGGCCGAGCGAGCCGGGCTCTCCGTTCAGTGCGAAGCGGTCGATGCGGTTCTCGTCACCCGCTGTGTAGTACGCGTACAGATGATCATCGTGGACGGCGATGCCGAGGAGTCCGCCTTCTCCGGCCGGAGCGACGCCGTCGATGACGGCGACCTCGCGGGCGGCGCCCGCGCCGTCGAGTTCGAGGATGCGCGCGGAGTCGCGCTCGCTCACCAGCGCGGTCGTGCCGTGGAAGGCCACTGACCACGGGACGTCGAGGCCGGACACGTCGAGCGAGGATGCCGGTGTCTCCGACGCGGTCGGGGGCGCGGATGCCGTCGCAGTCTCGGACGGCGCGACGTCCTCGGGAGCGGTGCAGGCCGTTAGTGCGGAGATGACGAGGATCAGGGGGATCAGACTCAGGAAGCGCTTCGTCGACATGGGATCGCTCTCCGTCAGCTCTGTCCGTACGGTCAGCGCGCCGAACCGGCTGGCAGCGGTGCTGTCCGGTCTGCCAGAGCCGCGGCGATCCGCCTCACGGCCTCCTCCATCAGGGGCCGGGGCATCGCGAACACGAAACGCGTGAAGCCGACCGCGGCGACTCCGCAGGCCGCCCCGTCGGTCATCGCGACGCCGGCGTTCTCTCGGAACCACGTGCCGAGATCGCCCGTGAGTCCGGTGGCCCGGAAGTCCAGCATCGCGATGTAGGTGCCCTCCGGCGTCGTCATCCTGACGCCGGGGAGGTGCTCGGCGACGAGTTCCGCGAGCAGGCGGCGGTTGCCGTCGAGATATTCGACGACCTCCCTCAGCCAGCCGGCGCCACCGGTGTAGGCGCCGATGTTCGCGACAGCGCCGATCGTCGATGTGCCGTGGCCGACCCAGGCGCCGGCCGTCTCCCAGAGCTGAGCGTCCTCTTCATTGGAGAGGATGATCTGCGCGCACTTGAGGCCCGCGAGGTTCCAGGCCTTGGAGGCGGACGCGGCAGTGATCGTGTGGCCGGCTGCCGTCTCCGAGATCGAGGCGTACGGGATGTGCCGTGCGGGGGAGTAGACGAGCGGGGCGTGGATCTCGTCGGAGAAGACCCGCCCTCCCGCTGCCGCGACGGTGTCGGCGACGCGCTCGAGCTCTTCGCGCGTGGAGACGGTGCCGAGGGGGTTGTGCGGGTTGCACAGCACGAACAGCTCGCCGCCGTCGGCGAACGCGGCGGTCACGGCATCGTGGTCGATCTGCCAGCGGCCGTCGATCTCCACACTCGGTACTTCGATGACCCGACGGCCGTGCATCTGCGGGACCATCAGGAACGGCATGTAGGCGGGCGTCGGGACGATGACGGCGGCACCGGGGCTGGTGAACTGCTCGATCGCGAACTCGAACGCCGCGATCACGTCCGGAACGTGGTGCACGCGCTTGGCCGGCACGTTCCAGCCGTATGAGCCCGCATACCAGTCGGCTGTCGCCCGGGAGAGGTCGTCGGCGAGTTGCTGCGGGAGATAGCCGGTGAGTCCGCGTTCCATCGCGCCGCTCACAGCATCCTTGACCGCCGGTGCGACACCGAAGTCCATCTCGGCGACGAACGCCCCGATCATGTCGGGGAACATCGTCCACTTCAAGCTGCCGGCCGCGCGCAGGTCGGCTTCCGTGGTCGCGTCGAAGTCCTGGGGTGACATCCGCGCCGTCCTCTCGATCGGAGACTGGAGAACGCGCTCTTGGCCGCTCCACTTTCCAGCGTAACGAGGATCTGAGACATGGGGTCGGTCGTGGGAGGGATCCGTTTCCGCTCCGGCTCCGAACAACGGGGGAGCACCTTCGCGGGTGAAGTTGGAGGAGATCGTGACAAAACGCAGCAATGGCCGACGATTCATCGCGTGGGCGGCGCTCGCGGGAGTGATCGCAGGGGCGGTCTTCCTCGCCACCGCAGAGCTGTTCGCACTGCTCTTCGCGCGTACGGCGAGCCCGATCCTGGCCGTCGGCGGGTTCGTGATCGACATCGTGCCGCAACCCTTCAAGGAGTTCGCGATCGCGACCTTCGGCGAGTACGACAAGATCGCGCTGCTGGCGGGTCTCGGCCTTGCCGTGGTCATCGCCTCGGCGATCGCCGGCATCCTGCAGCTGGTGCGCCCGCCGCTCGGAGTGATCGCGTTGGTGATCGCCGGTGTGCTGTCGACCGCCGCGATCGTCACCCGCGCCGGCGTGACGCCCCTTGCATTCCTTCCGCCGGTGCTCGGAACCGTGGTCGGATCTTTCCTGCTGATCCTTCTCGTGCGGCGGTTGCAGGCATGGCGCGCGTCCTTCATCGCGCGTGATGAGGAGGTGGCCGACCCCGCCGTCGATGCGCCGTCGGCTCCGAAGGAGCTCAACCGGCGACGCTTCTTCGTGCTGGCGGCTCTCGCCGGAGCATCCGCCGTCGTCGTCGGGATCACGGCCCGCACCGTGAGCATGGCGGTCTCATCCGTCGAGACGATCCGCAAGGCGCTGAAGCTGCCGGCCCCGCGCACGACCGTGACGGTGCCGGCCGGCGCAGAACTCGATGTTCCTGGCCTCAGCAAGCTGTTCACTCCGAATGCCGACTTCTACCGGGTCGACACGGCGCTGACCGTGCCGACAATCGATCCGGAGACCTGGCGACTGGTCATCGACGGCATGGTCGACCAGCGCGTCGAGCTGAGCTTCCAGGACATCCTCGACATGGGGGTGGACGAGTACGCGATCACCCTGACATGCGTCTCGAACGAGGTCGGCGGTGAGCTCGTGGGCAACGCGATGTGGCTCGGGGTGCCGCTGCGGGATGTGCTGCGCAAGGCCGGCGTCCAGTCCGGAGCGGACATGGTGCTCTCCCGCAGCGTCGACGGCTACACCGCGAGCACTCCGCTCGCCGCGCTCGTCGACGACGAACTCGACGCGATCCTCGCTGTCGGCATGAACGGAGAGCCTCTCCCGCTCGAGCACGGCTTCCCGGTGCGGATGGTCGTGCCGGGGCTCTACGGCTACGTGTCGGCGACGAAGTGGCTGACCGAGCTCAAGGTGACCACCTTCGCCGCGGACGAGGCGTACTGGACGCCTCGCGGTTACAGCGCGGAGGCGCCGATCAAGTTCTCGTCACGCCTCGACACCCCGAGCATCGGCGAGGCAGTGCCGGCCGGACGCATCCCGATCGCGGGTGTCGCCTGGGCGCAGTCGGTCGGGATCGAGCGCGTGGAGGTGCGAATCGATGAGGGCGACTGGATGCCGGCGACGCTGTCGACCCCCATCAACGACGACACCTGGGTGCAGTGGTTCATGGAATGGGATGCGACGCCCGGCACGCACTACGTCGCCGTTCGTGCCGTCAACAAGGACGGCGACCTCCAGATCGAGGAGCGCGCACCCATCGCGCCCAACGGCTCGTCGGGGTGGCAGCGCTCGCTCATCCGCGTGACGTGATGGACGAACGTGCTCGGCTCGGTCCTGGGTTCCGGATCGAGCCGAGCTTCGACGGCGATCAGCGGGGTCGGCCGTACGTCTCGAGGAGGCGGAGCCACACCTCGCTGATGGTCGGATAGGCGGGAACGGCATGCCAGAGCCGCGCGATCGTGACCTCCCCTACGATCGCGATGGTCGCCGAATGCAGGAGCTCAGCGACATCCTGCCCGACGAACGTGGCTCCGACGATGACCTGCCTGTCCTCATCGATGACGAGCTTGGCGCGACCGGCGTAATGATCGGCGTGGAGCTTGACGCCCGCGACCCACCCCAAGTCGTACTCGACCGCGCGGAGGCGGATGCCCGATTCGCGCGCGGCGCTTTCCGTGAGCCCCACGGCGGCGACCTCCGGATCGGAGAACACCACGCGTGGGACCGCTGCGTGGTCGGCTGACGCGACGTGCTGACCCCACTGCTCGTCCCGCACAGGTGTTCCGTTCAGGCGGGCGGCGATCGCCTCGCCGGCTGCGCGGGCCTGGTACTTCCCCTGGTGCGTGAGCAGCGCTCGGCCGTTCGCGTCTCCGACGGCGTAGAGCCAGTCCGTCCCCTCGACGAGCATCGTGTCGTCGACGGCGAGCGGTGCGCCGGGCGCGAGACCGATCGTCTCCAGCCCGACGTCAGCAGTACTGGGGCGACGCCCCGTGGCGACCAGGACTTCGTCGGCTTCGTACTCGGTGCCATCTTCCAGGGTCACGGTGACAGCGCCTTCGGCATCGCGAACGACCAGTGTCGGTGAGACTCCCAGTTGCACGACGACGCCTTCATCCGCCAGTGCCGCGGCCACGTACACCCCTACGAAGGGCTCCTCGCGGTCGAGGAGGCCGGTGCGAGAGAGCATCGTGACGCGCGACCCCAGCGATGAGAAGGCGAAGGCGAGTTCGGTACCGGCGACCCCTCCTCCGATGATGATGAGACGTGGTGGGATGCTGTCGGTCGATGTCGCTTCGCGGGTGCCCCACGGTGAAGCTTCTGCGAGTCCCGGAATCGGGGGCAGCGCGGGGACCGAGCCGGTCGCCACCGCGACAGAGCGCGCCGAGTAGATGGTCTCGGCGACCTGTACCCGGCCTGGTCCGACGATGCGCCCGTGGCCGCGGATCAGATCGATTCCGGCGGAATTCAACCACGAGACCTGGTTGTCATCCTTCCAATGGTCCGTGAATGCCGTCCGCCTGGCGAGAACGGCGGACGCATCGATCGTTCCCGTGATCGCATCCCGGGCTCCGGCCAGACGCCGCGCCGCACGAATCGCATTCCCGCTGCGCAGGAGCGCCTTCGAGGGCATGCATGCCCAGTACGAGCATTCGCCTCCGACCAGTTCCGATTCGACGATCGCGACGCTCACGCCGCGCTTCTTGGCATAGTCGGCGACGTTCTCGCCGACGGCTCCGCCCCCGATGACGATCAGGTCGTAGTCGAAGTTCTTCCGCTGATCCGACATCATGCCTTCTTCCGAAGGATCATGCTCAGGCGGATGGCCGAGACCAGGAAGAAGATCGCACCGAGGGTGGCGTATCCGGCCACTCCGGCGATGTTGTCGGCACCCTGGAGGCCCTGGAACAGGAACCCGCTGCCCGCGAAGACGGAGATTCCGCCACTGAGCATCTGCGGCACCTGGCCACCAGAGCGACGGTTGCGGATGGCAGCGATCAACTGCGGGATGCCGGCTCCGGCGGCCCACGCGCCCCAGACGGCGAGAGCTGCCGCGATGGAGATCGTCGATGCCACGCCGAGGGCGATCGCGACGACGACGCTGACGACGATGTTGACCCATTCCGCGGCCTTCGAGCGCTGCGAGTCGGGGTTGGCGCGGAGTTGCCAGAGCACTGCGCCCGCATCGAACAGCGGGTAGACGACGAGCAGGACTGTCAGAACCGGGCCTGCCGTGGTTACGGTCGCGAACACCAGGCCGGCCCAGATGACGGCGAAGGCGAAGCGGATGAAGTACAGCCGGCGAAGTGATGCGCCGAACGTCGACGTTGATGCCGACGTTGAGGTTGTTGGTGACGAAGTCATGATGTGTGTTGCTTTCGTTGAAGGGCCGCGTTAGGCGGTGGTCGTGGTGAGTTCGACGGGGATATTGCCGCGGGTGGCGGCGGAGTACGGGCACACCTCGTGCGCCGCAGCGGTGAGACTTTCAGCCACCTCGGGATCGATTCCGTCGCCGATGTGCACACGGAGCGCCGCGCTCAGGGTGAAGCCGCCGGTTTCGGTCGGTACGACCGCGATCTCAGCAGTCACCGTGGAGTCGGTGAGCTTCAGCTGGCGCCGCGAGGCTACGAGCTTCAATGCCGAGTGGAAGCACGACGACCAGCCGGCCGCGAACAACTGCTCCGGGTTGGTCGCTCCGCCGGGTCCGCCCATGGAAGTGGGAATCGCCAGGGTCACGTCGAGAAGGCCGTCGTCGGTGGTTGCGCGGCCTCCGGCGCGACCGTCACCGGTGGACGTAGCGACTGCGGTGTAAAGGGATGCGGGCATGATGTCTCCTCGGTTGACTGAAGTAGAGTTACTAGTACGTCTACCTCAGAAACCATAGACTGCTTTCAGGGCTGGCGCAACCAGCTCGATCAGGATCGGAGCCCGAAGTGCACGAGGACACCAGCCACCCCGTGGCCCGAATGACAACCGGTGCGGGCACGCGACAGCGGATACTCGACGCCGCGAACGAGCTGTTCTACAGCCAGGGCATCCGAGCGACCAGCGCCGACCGGATCATCGAGCAGGTCGGCATCACGAAGGTCACCTTCTATCGCCACTTCCGCACCAAGAGCGACCTCGTGGTGGCCTACCTGGAGCAGCAGTCAGCCGCAGAGCGTGCATGGCTGGAGAGCACCGCCCGCGGCGGCGACCCGCTGGCGAGAGCACGCACGATCGCTGCGGACATCGGTGCGGCCAGCTGCTCCCCGGGATTCCGAGGGTGCGCGTTCATCAACGCGGCAGCCGAGTTCGCGGACCCGGAAGACCCTGTGCGTGCGGCGGTCGCCGCACATCGGGAGTGGATGACCGGGGTGTTCGCCGAGGTGGCCGCGCAGGCGGGCGTCCGAGACGTCGCAGCGGTGGCGAACCAGCTCATGATGCTGCGTGACGGTGCGATGGTGAGCGGTTATCTCGGAGAATCCACGGCTGTGGCAGGCTCGCTCGAGGCCGCGTTCGTATCCGTTCTCAGGTCTGAGTGACCCGTGTCAGAACTGCGCAGCCCTCGTCGCGGTGCGGACGCGGTAGAGGCTGGTGGTCGCAGTGATGAAGAGATCGCGGCCGTCCGGGCCGCCGAAGCAGACGTTCGCGACCACCTCGGGGACGGGGATGAAGGCCAGCTTCGTCCCGTCCGGAGAAAAGACGTGCACGCCGTCGCCGGCGGACGACCACACGCAGCCCTCGACATCCACCGTGATGCCGTCGGGCAGACCGACCTCGATCGCGGCGAACCTCCGGCCGTTGGTCGCGCGGGCTCCGTCCACGTCGTACGCGCGGATGCGGTGGTCGCGCCGCGCGCCCAGCTCCGGCCCGGTGTCGGTGACGTAGACGATGCCGCCGTCGGGTGAGAACGCGATCCCGTTCGGGCGGTCCATGTCATCGATCACGGATGTGAGCCCGTCGGCATCCGACCATCGGAAGACATGACAGGCGCCGTACTCGCGGATGCCGGGATGACCCTCGCGCGGCTGAGTGATGCCGTAGTCGGGGTCGGTGAACCAGTACGAGCCGTCCGGTGCGAGTGCCACGTCATTCGGCGAGTTCAGCCGGTGCACGCCCCAGCGTCCGACGATCTCGGTGACGGTCCCGTCGGGCAGTTCCCGTTCCAGCCGTCGCCGGCCGTGCGAGCACTGCACGACGCTGCCGTCGCGGTCCAGCATCCGGCCGTTCGTGAACTCCACGCCGCTGCGATGAACGCTCACCTCGGAGGTCGCCGCGTCCCAACGCATGATGCGGTTACCCGGGATGTCACTCCACCGCAGGACCCCTTCGTCGGGGATCCAGAGCGGCCCCTCCGACCAGGTCGCGCCGGTGGCGAGTAGTTCGACGGCTGAGCCGTGGGGGAGCAGGTCCGTTTCCGTCGTCATCGACGCTCCTCCGAGTCAGCGCGTGCGACGCCGGGGCTGCCGGCATTCAGGACGGCTGTCGACTCGCGCACGACGAGTTCACACTCGTGCGCGATCGCGCCTCTGAGCTCGTTCCCATCGAGAATCGACAGCACCGACTCTGCCGCCAGTCGCCCCAGATCATCGAGCCGGGGATCGATCGTCGTCAGCATCGGACGCGATGCCATCGCCATGACGTCCCAGTTGTCGAAGCCGACGACCGAGACATCCTCGGGGACGCGGATCGACTCTTGTTGAAGCTGCTCCACGACTCCCCGGGCGATCTGATCACTGCCGCAGAAGACGGCATCGACGGGGGTGCTGGAGCGAGCCAGGATGCTTGCCGCCTGCCGGCCCCACGCTTCACTCCACTCACCCCACATCACGACGTCCTCCGACTGCTCGATACCCGCCTCGCGCAGTCGTTTCACCATCCCGGTGTGGCGAAGACGCGCGGACAGGTGCTTCTGCGGCCCGGATACATAGGCGATCCGTCGTCGTCCCAGCGACAGCAGATGGGAGATCGCCAGCCGCGCCCCCTGCTCGTCGTCGATCACGATCGAGAGGTCCTCTGAACGCTGCGAGGGGGAGAGTACGTAGCAGACGGGCACACGCGTCGGGATGCCGATCGGTGCGCGAGCTTCCGCTCGACGCCCGGTGACGATGATCGCGTCCACGCGGCGGGCGAGGAAGGTCTGCAGGTGATGGTTCTCGCGAATCGGATCGCCCCTGCCGTCCGCGAGCAGGACTGAGATCTGACCAGCGCTCAGGGCGTCCTCCACGCCCAGCATCATGGGGATCGCGAACCTCGTGAAGCTGTCCGTCGTCAGGAGGCCGATCGTGTACGAACGCGACGCTCTTGTCTGTCGCCGCGGCGACCTGGACGTGTATCCGAGTCGCTTGGCCACTTCGACGACGCGTGCTCTCGTGTCGTCGCGCATGCGCCCGCTACCGCCGAGCGCCTTGGAGACCGTCCCGATGGACACCTCTGCCTCCCGTGCGACGTCTGAGATGGTGGGATGAGAAATTTCAGTCACCTGTACCCTCCTTGCGCACGAGTTTTCTCTCTAAATCAGAGTAGGTCAAGCGCGTACTTGAGAAAGTCTGAGAAAAGTTTGGTGGTTGCTCAGAGTTGCCCTGAGACTGACATGACAGCCGGTCCATCTCAATGAGGAGCAATTATGACTGCAGTACGAAGGGCCATACTCGGCAGTGCTGGCGTCCTGACCACCGCCCTGGTTCTCACCGCGTGCGGTGGGTCCACCGCGGGTGGCTCGGGCGAGGCCGACGAGTTGACGATGTGGGCGCGATCGTCCACGCAGGATTACACTCAGGCGCTCGTCGATGAGTACAACGACTCCCACGACACCCAGATCAAGCTGACGATCGTCGCCTCCGACAGCTTCCAGCAGAAGGTCGGTGCCGCCGCCGGAGCCGGATCGCTGCCGGACATCCTGGCCTCTGACGTGGTGTACGCCCCGAACTACGCGAAGCAGTCGGTCTACCTCGACATCACCGACCGGATCGCAGAGCTGCCGTTCGGGGAGGATCTCGTATCGGCGCACATCGAGGCATCGACGTTCGACGGCAAGACCTACGCAGTGCCGCACAAGGTCGATTCCAGCTTCATCTTCTACAACAAGGACCTCTTCACCGCGGCAGGTCTCGATCCGGAGAACCCGCCGACGACCTATGACGAGATCTACGAAGCAGCAAAGGCGATCACAGCCCTGGGTGATGACACGTACGGCTTCTACTTCCCCGGGAACTGCGCGGGTTGCAACGCCTACACCTCCTTCGGTGTCGCACGCGCGGGCGATGAGGTGCCGATCAGCGCCGACGGTCAGACGGCCGACATCGACAGCGATGCGCTCCAGGACTGGTTCGGCCTTTATCAGCGGCTGTACGCAGACGGGCTGGTGCCGTCCGGGGCCTCGACAGGCGATTCGACGACACAGCAGGAACCCTTCCTCCAGGGGAAGGTCGGTATCTGGCCCAACGGTTCGTACTCGATCCCGACGGTGAACGAGGCGGTCGATTTCGAGTGGGGCTATATGCCTCTGGCGACCGCTGACGGGTCCTCCACGGGAACGTTCGTGGGTGGCGATGTGGTGGGAGTGACGAGCACCACCGAGAACGCCGATGCCGCGTGGGACTTCATCGAATGGAGTCTCGGCGACGATGCGCAGGTCGACATCGTCGCCAAGGACGGGAATCTCCCGGTGCGCGTCGACCTCGCAGAGAATGAGTACACGGCCGCAGATCCCCGCCTCACCGCCATCACCGAAGGCATGGCCGATGGTTACACCCCGTCCACCCTTCCGTACGGAGAGGCGATCAACTCGCCCAACGGGCCGTGGCTGACCGCCATGCGCGGAGTGGTGTTCAACAACGAATCCGACGCGCTCGCAGAAGGTCAGAAGGCCATCCAGGCGCTGATCGACGGAGCCTACTGATCGTGGCCGTCGCATCCCTC
>Ga0308157_10000547_pt1 | contig 118330 bp, 96 predicted proteins | sample PhyBR1_FD_201035 | JGI IMG/M metagenome (GOLD analysis project Ga0308157, IMG submission 201035) | Phyllosphere microbial communities from UC Gill Tract Community Farm, Albany, California, United States - DLSLB.R1 | ecosystem: Host-associated > Plants > Phyllosphere > Unclassified | place... | reverse complement strand
ATAGTCTATTACGATTTCAGGCAATAATAATTTGAGAATATCAACAAAGGAATCTTGCATTTCTGTATAATTTAGAATACAAAAATCAATATTTTAATATTTCCCCACAACAATATGTTTTGATCCTTTTTTTCGAGCCTTACAAAAACTGATTTTACTGATAGCAAAGCTATTTACGAATCTTCTATTTGACATAATGTTTTTCATACATTATTCATACACTATCCATGCCTTTGAGTAGGCTTTGCTATGCACTAAAAAGGCATCTGACCCGTCCTAAAATCACATGACAATGTAAAACATTGTCATGTGATTTTAGGACAAGACAGGTTTATTTTGAAAAAAAAGGGAGACTAAAAGGTTCCCTTAAAAAATTACGAGGTACCCATTTATAAATCCATTGTCATGCCGATTATCAACACCTATTTTTGCCGACAAATGTAAATTTTGCTAAATAATTTTTACTTTTATTTCACAAAATAAAACCTTTCAAAACTCAATATGAAAACCAAGGCAAAAACCATTTTTTTATTTTTGTTTTTAATTCTTACTGCTTGTAAAACACATCATTTACAAAAAAAAGAAACCCTATCTAATGTCATCTATGGATTTGAACACCCTCAAGATAGTACTAGAACAAAAGTGTGGTGGTTTCATGGAGAAACGGAAACTACAAAAGAAGGAATTACTGCAGATTTAACTGCTTTTAAAAAAGCAGGAATAGGAGGTGTTATCTATTATGACCAAAATCATGGAAAAGCAGAAAACGCCATTAAAGGATTTTCTCCCGAATGGTTTAAAATGCTAAGATTTGCTGCAGAAGAAGCAAAAAGAATAGGCCTAACCTTTGAGATTCATATTTCTAACGGTTATGTTGCTGGCGGTCCATGGATAACGAATGAAACTAGCATGAAAAGACTAGTTGCAACAGAAATTTATACAAAAGGGGAAAGACACTTTTCTGAAAAATTAGAAGAGCCAAAAAACAAGTTTAACTTTTTTAAAGATGTAGCTATCTTAGCCTTCCCCGCTCAAAAAGGAGCTGGAATTTCATCAAACACAAGGAAAGTAAAACTAACATCCAATATTGAAGGATTAGATCTAAACAAAATATTTGATCCAATGTCAACTGATTTAGCCAAAATAAATCGGAATGATTCAGGAGTTTATATTAATTTAAAATTTAATGAAATTTTTGAAGCTAGAAGTATCAGCTATCAACTACAACCAAGAGGGAAAGCCACTACTAGCGCAACAAATGTGCCTGGTAAGCCTTTCCCAAGTTTTGTTGGAACAGGATATCATATTTTACCTGATTTAGGACAACTGGAAGCATCAAATGATGGAATAAATTATATAAAAGTATGTGATATCAAACCAATTTATAAAGCACACGAAAGTTGGAAGCAAAAAACTATTTCTTTTAATCCTATAAAAGCACAGTATTACCGTCTCTACCTACATAATTGGTGGAAGGAAAATGAAACTAATCAAAGCATAATGATTGGTTCTGTTGTATTGAATTCAACAGCAAAACTAGATCAATGGGAAGAAAAAGCTGGCCTTTTTTCAGAATACATTGAAAAAGACCAAACTCCTCAATACAGCAAAGAATCTTTAATAAATACGAAAAGTATAATCAACTTATCAAACCAAATAGATGCTAATGGGGTTTTAAACTGGAATGTTCCACCTGGAGACTGGGTAATTATGCGTTTTTCGTATGTCCCAACTGGAGCAACAACAAAACACGGGAGAGAAAATCTAATAGGAAGAGAATGTGATAAACTCTCTGTAAAAGCTGCAGAAATTCATTGGGATAATTATGTAGGTAAAATAGCCGATTCACTTGCTTATACAAAAAGTGGACAACTTACAGGAGTAGCTATGGATAGCCATGAAGCAGGTGCACAAAACTGGACAGACAACTTTATTGACGAATTTAAATTACGTAGAGGGTACGACCCTACTCCTTATCTTCCAGCAATGATGGGATATGTTGTAAATGGAGTAAAAGAATCAAATGGATTTCTTTTTGACGTTCGTAGAAATATTGCAGACATGATTTCTGATAATTATTACGGAACATTCGAACGATTATCAAAAAAAAGAGGGTTAATTTTTACAGCTCAAGCAATTGGCAATGCCTTGTGTATTGTTGGGGATCCAATTCAATCTAAAAGTAAAGTAAGTAAGCCACAAGGAGAATTTTGGGCAATACATCCAGATGGAAATTATGACATAAAAGAAAGCTCATCTGCGGCACATTTATATGGCAAGAAAATAGCATCGGCAGAAGCCTATACTGATGCTAAGTATAGTACATCTTTAGCTGATTTTAAATCTTTAGCTGATTATGCTTATGCTTTTGGAATTAATGAATTTGTAATTTGTGCCTCTGCTTATCAACCATGGTTAGACAAAATTCCTGGGAGCACTGGTGGAGGCAGACAATATGTTGTAAATCGAAATAATACTTGGTGGAACTATAGTACCCCTTTTTGGGATTATCAATCTCGAAGCGCTTTCATTATGAGAACAGGAAAATCATCGTCGGACTTATGCATCTATCTTGGAGAAAATGCCCCAGTAAAAATACTAACGTATCGCTTATCTGATATTCCAAGTGGCTTTGATTTTGATGCCTTTACGTCAGATGCTTTAATCAAAAGAATGGAAGGAAGAAACAATAAAATTTTTCTACCCGACGGTATAAATTACAATATAATGATCCTTCCCAAAAATGGAGATATAACATTTGATGCTTTACAAAAAATTGCTTCAATAGTAAATAAAGGCGGCAAAATATATGGTTCAAAACCTCTAACCTCTGTGTCTACTAAAGATAAAAACGAAGACAAAGAATATAAAAAAATAACAGAAAAATTATGGGGCAAAAGCAATAATCCAATTGGTGTAAATCATTTTGGAAAAGGAAAAGTTTACTGGGGAGAATCTTTAGAAAAAACATTAAAAATTGCAGGAATTACACCAGATATTGTTTTACAAGATGGAGACATAAAAACAGCTAAAATTTATTTTAACCACAGAACACTCTTTGATGCTGATCTCTTTTTCTTACACAATCATAAAGACTCAGTAGAAAAAAATCTATTTACCTTCAAAGCTATTGGCAAATATGCGCAACTTTGGAATGCTGTAAGTGGAGAACGTTTTTCCATTCCAATTGAAAAGTCAGACGCAAATACAGTTTCAATTCGACTTAATTTATTACCTAACGAATCTTATTTTATTGTAATAGCAAATCAATTTGAGGAACTTCCTCCTGCTCAATTTATTGCTACACCCTCTAAAACTGAAATTATTTCAACTAAATGGGATGTTTATTTCGATGAAAAACTTGGTGGTCCTGGAAATGTTGTATTTGAAAATTTAGAAGATTGGACAACAAATATAGATCCTAAAATAAAATTTTATTCAGGAACAGCCATTTATAAAAAAACAATATCCATTGATTCTAAAACAAAAAAAATAGAAATAGATTTAGGAAATCCTGGTTTTGTAGCACAAGTATTAATCAATGGAAAAGATGCAGGAATAATATGGTGCTCCCCTTGGCGTTTAGACATCAGTAGATTTATTAAAGAAGGAAAAAACTATTTAGAAATAAGAGTAGCAAATTCATTAACGAATAGAATGATTTACGACTCTCAGCTACCTGAACACGAAAGAATAACCTATGCTTATCCTATGGTTGTATCTCCAAATGATATTTTGATTTCTTCTGGTTTAAAAAATGTCAAATTAATATATTATTAGATAAACTACCTCGATGTAGAGCTTCGGAGAATAAAATCCAAAGAGATTAAATATCCCGAAAAAAGAACAATTAAAACGATTAAATTTTCAACTAAGACTATCATTGTTGATGGTCTTTTTTTTTGTTTATGACTTGTCGAAATGTTTTTCTCCATTATTTTACAATAATTTAAAATCAAAACCCTCATTTTCAAACTATAACCCTACCTAAAAGATTTTACAGAATACGAAATCGAAAAAAAAATCAAATAAAAAAATTAGAATTGTCAAAAAAAGTTTGTCAAAAAATCAAAATCACATAAATTAAAAAATAATCATCATATACTTATTTTTAGTTATAATAATTTAATAAATTAGCTTAAAGCACAGCATAAAAAGCCGCATTAAACCAAATTATTATTAATTATTTAATACTAGGGTAACATGATGAAACTGATTCCAAAATTAAATCCAAAAGGATGGGATGAAATGTTCTCTAATGAAGGAGTAAGAGATTCTTATGCTCAAGTTCTTAAAACGTTACAAAGCCTAGATCCAGAGAATCTAAACGACAAACAATTACAGGCTTCAGATTTATTCATGAATCAAGGTATAACGTTTACTGTTTATAGCGACAACAATCAAGGAATAGAGCGAATTTTCCCTTTCGACATTATTCCTAGAATCATTACCAAGGCCGAATGGAGCGAAGTTGAAAGCGGAATCAAACAACGATTAAAAGCACTGAATCTATTTCTAGAAGACATCTATAATGGCCAACTCATTATCAAGGAAGGTATAATTCCCGCCTCTTTAGTAGCCTCTTGCCCTCATTATATCCAAGAAGTACATGGAATAAAAGTGCCACACAATATTCACGTACATATCGCTGGAATTGATTTGATTCGAGGAGCAAATGGAGATTTCTACGTCCTCGAAGACAATCTAAGATGCCCTAGTGGCGTGAGCTATATGTTGGAAAATCGTGAAATTACAAAACGTATTTTCCCAGATATGCTCGCTACTAATAAAGTAAGTACCGTAGGCAGTTATCCAATGATATTTCACAATATATTGGTTTCGTTATCTCCTCGAAATGTATCCAACCCAAATGTGGTTTTACTAACGCCAGGCGTGTATAATTCCGCATATTACGAACATACCTTTTTGGCTAGGCAAATGGGTATTCCTCTTGTTGAAGGAAGAGATTTAGTCGTCAATAACAACAAGGTGTTTATGAAAACTACGTCAGGATTGCAACAAGTAGATGTTATTTACAGACGTTTGGATGATGATTATCTTGACCCGTTGGTTTTTAAACCTGAAAGCACATTAGGAGTACCAGGTCTTATAAGCGCTTATCGACACGGGAATGTAGCTTTAGTAAATGCTGTTGGTAATGGCGTTGCCGATGACAAAGCGGTATATGCTTATGTTCCCGATATGATTAAATACTATCTCAACGAAGAACCTATCCTTAAAAATGTTCCAACATACCAAATGGAAAACCAAGAAGAAAGAGAATTAGTATTTGCCGATATGGAAAACATGGTAATTAAAGAAACCAATGGAAGCGGCGGATACGGAATGATTATGGGGAATAAAGCAACCCAAGAAGAACTAGAAAAAGGAAAAATAGCCATATTGGCCAATCCTAGAAATTTTATAGCACAACCTATTATTCAACTTAGCACAGTTCCTTGCTTAATCGATGGCCAATTGAAATTACGCCATGTAGATCTAAGGCCCTATGCTTTATGTGGCCCCAATGGAGTAGAAATTGTGCCTGGAGGATTAACTCGAGTCGCACTAACCGAAGGTTCATTGGTTGTCAACTCTTCTCAGGGAGGAGGAAGTAAAGACACTTGGATCATAAAGTAATTTCGTTTTAATTTTAAAATAAATCAAAATGGAAACGAGTAAAATTAACACAGACAAAAAAGACAATCCAATATTTGCTTTTTTACCAGAGATGGTTATTGAACACATAAACCATTCGAAATCTACAGAATTTAAAGCAATTCCTAGTATTAAAAAAAATGATTTACTATCAAATGCTACAACATCACAAAATATAATTTTTGAACCACTTGCTGATCCTTTTGATGGAGTTGATATCGAAATTCTGTCAAGTAAAAAAAATAATTTGGTATCAAATACTACAGGCTTACAAAATATAGTTTTTGATCCTCTTGGAGATGATCCTTTTGATGAAATTAATATCGGATTAAAAAATGATTTAACATCAAATACTACAGCCTCACAGAATATAGTATTTGAACCTCTAGCCGATCCTTTTGATGGAATAACGATTGAAATTTTACCTAGCAAGAAAAGTAAAAAAGAGAAAAAGACTAAAAAAAAGGCTCAAATAAAATGTGTTGAAACGGTTAACGCTCCTGTTTTGGAAACGAATACTACCGAGACATCAGGAAATAAAATTATTCAATTTGTAAAAAAAATGAAACTCAATTTTTAAATTTTTAAAGCATTATTTAAACAATAGAATTTAAAACGAAACCAAAAATAATTTTCTAACAAATAAATTTTACTGATACGAAATGAGCATGACTCAAAATTGGTCGTAAACACCAATGGAGATATGCGAAACGAAGTTCAACGACTCCAAACAAAAATACAAATTGGAGTTAATTACATATGACCTATAAAAATCAATAAATATCTACATATGAAAACAATTATGACAAGTCGAGTTACAGACGGGATGTCTCCACTCAACAATTACACTTCTCCAATAGGTTATAATGCGGTTCAAGCTGAATCTCAATCTTCGATTATAGAATCTATTATCGAAACCATTTACGAGCCGATTATTTACAAATGCTAATGAATTGAGGACCATACCTCTTTCCCTTTTAAATAAATAATTTTAAACATTTGGGTTTTACCATTAATGAAATTTAAACCTAATAATTTCTTAATGGTAAAATTCAAAAAAATGACAGCACTTGTATAACCTTTGAATTTGTCTGGTTTAAATTAACCAAACGAATTTAGAATCATTTGTTTTTTTACGACCAAATGCTGCTTTCCTAAATTTTAAAAAATCAATTCACAATGAAGGCAAATATGCTAAGTCGAGTTGCAGACGGGATGTTCTGGCTCAACAGATATATGGAAAGAACTGACGGCATGTTGCTTACTCTTAACACAAGTTATATTTTATCATTCGACAAAGAAACCGATGATTGTCATGGGTATAAACCTTTATTGAATTATTATACCGATTTAACTCCAACTCAGATAGAAGAAATGCAACATGACACCAGCTTTGTTTTGAAATATATTATTTGTGATAGTCTCAATCACAACTCAGTCAAAAATTTAGTTGTAAAGGCTCGTGAAAATGCTAGAGGATCTCAAGATAAGATTACCAAAGAACTTTGGGAACATATCAATTCACTCTATCATTATATGAATTCGCCTGAACTCCCCAAAAAACTAGAAAGCACAGATGCCATAAAAGTGGTAAACAAACTCAATAAAGAGCTATTGCTTTATAACGGTATTTTTCATGTAACTATGCCAAGAGGACTAGGATGGAGTTTTTCGAGTATTGGAAAACTAATAGAACGATGCTTACAAACAATATCTATGACGCAAGCCTACTACATTCCCATCAATTACAATTTGGATGGTAATGAAGACCTGATGTACTGGAAAAGGCTATTGCTCTCTTTATCGGGGTATGAATTGTATCTTAAAAGCTATAGCAACATCAAACACAATAGAAAAGTAGTTGAACATGTTGTCTTTAATTATGATTTTGCTCATTCTGTAATCTTTACATTAGACTTAATCAATAAATATTTAGATTGCCTTGTCAAAGACAGCGAAATAAGTGAAGCCCGAACTTTACACAATCAATTTGGAAGGTTAAAAAGCAATATCGTTTATACCGATTATCAACACTTAACCAACGAGCAATTAGAAGAAGTATTAGAAAACACAAAAAAACAACTCATTCAATTTTCTATTGATTTTTCTAAACTATTTTTCTCCTATACTTAATAATCTATGGCAATTTACAAAATCGTTCATATTACAAAATACCAATACAACTGGCCTATAAAAGAAAGTATAAATGAAATCCGTTTATTTCCAAATCACTTTGATGAACAGGAAGTAATGGATTATCAACTTTTCATTACCCATGATCCAGAAGTGGAATATTTCCGCGATTATTATGGAAATCGTGTGGCCAATTTTAATATTTTGGAACCACATCAAGAAATGACAATCGAATCCCGAATGACTGTTCGGGTGAATCATTCTCTGAAAATTCCTGAAATAGATGGTACAACTATAGAAGATCTGGAAACTGAAAAAAATAAAAACATTAATTTATTAAAACTTACCTATCCTGAAACAATTGAAAAACAAAACGAAATAGATACTATTTTAGAAACGATTGATGTAACGAATAAAGACATTATAACCATTGCCCAATTATGCAATCAATACATTTATAACAACTTCGCTTACACCAAAGGAATTACCAATGTAGAAACAACAATTGATGAAATTTTGGATCTAAAAAAAGGGGTTTGTCAAGATTTTGCACATGTTTTATTGCAACTTTTGAGAACTATTGGTATTCCTTCCAGATATGTAAGCGGTTACATTTGTCCAAACGAAAAAGGGCTAAGAGGAGAAGGTGCCACTCACGCCTGGGTCGAATTTTACACCCCTGCTCAAGGTTGGCTTGGACTAGACCCAACTAATAACATCTGGACAATGGATAATCATGTAAAACTAGCCGTTGGAAGAAATTTTCATGATTGCACACCAATCAAAGGAACATTCAAGGGATTGGCTAGACAGACACTCTCCGTTTCGGTTGCAATAGGCTATGAAGACGGCAGACATTATGAAGAAATAAACGATGTAGAACTCGAAAAAATTCCACAAGAAATAAATGAGCAAATCAATTACATCGAACAACAACTTCAACAGCAACAGCAACAAAGACAAGAACAGCAGCAACAATAAGATTGGCTGTAACTCTTTTTATTTTTAAAAATCAAATTTAAGTTGCACTACTATTGTTTTCTTGATTTCTGTATTCAAATTACTTAACGAAATCCCAAGCAGCCGCACAGAATCTTTCATCCTTTCTTGGTACAATAACTCTTTGACGGCATCTAGAATTAATGCTTTATCAGCAATGAAATAAGGCATGGTTTTACTTCTCGTTTGTTGTGTAAAATCGCTGTATTTGATTTTAAGAGTAACCGTTTTACCTGAAATATTATGCTTTTTTAAACGACGTTCCAATTCAGAAGCTATTTTCTCCAATTTTTCTACCATGAATATTTCGGAAGAAAGATTACTATCAAAAGTATATTCGGCTGCAACCGATTTGGCAATTCGATTAGATTTTACTTCACTGTTGTGAATGCCCCGCACTACATTATAATAGAAACTTCCTGATTTTCCAAAATGCTTTTCAAGGAATTCCAACGTTTTACTTTTGAGCTCTAAACCGGTAAAAATACCAAGTTGAAACATTTTTTCGGTAGTAACCTTTCCAACTCCGTAAAATTTTTGAATAGGTAATTGTTCTAAAAAGGTAATCACTTCATCAGGATTTACCGTTTTTTGGCCATTCGGTTTATTATAATCACTAGCGATTTTTGCCACAAATTTATTAACTGAAATTCCAGCCGAAGCTGTCAAACCTACTTCATTAAAAATTCGCATTCTAATTTCCTGTGCTAATAAAGTGGCGCTTGGATTTCCTTTTTTATTTTTGGTCACGTCCAAATACGCTTCGTCTAGCGATAATGGCTCAACCAAATCAGTATAGTCTCGAAAGATTTTATGGATCTGTTTGGAAATTTCTTTATAACGATCAAATCGGGGTTTTACAAAAATAAGTTCCGGGCAATTTTTTTTGGCCTGAACCCCACTTATGGCACTGCGAACTCCAAATTTTCTGGCTTCGTAACTTGCCGCCGAAACCACTCCACGATTTTCAGCACCTCCTACTGCAATTGGTTTTCCTCTAAGTTCCGGATTATCCATTTGCTCAACCGAAGCGTAAAACGCATCCATGTCGATGTGTATAATTTTTCTATTTGTAATTGGCTCGAGCATAGCGCAAATTTATGCAAATTATCAGTTTGAGGTTAACCCAAATATCTTACATTTACTTTATTATCTAAAATTCATTTGATTTGCTAAAACCATGAATAAAATAATTTATATTCTTCTACTTACTCCAATTTTATCCTGGTCACAGACCAACAATAATGATGCAGCCAACATCGTTATCCGTCATTATTATAAAGATAAAGTCGTGTCAGTAGAAGACTGGAAAGGAACTGATAAAATTACAGATAGTCTAAAAACGTATTATACTAACGGACAACTAAAAGAGGTTTTTTATTTTGATGACAAAGGCTTTAGAGATTCCAAATGTTATCAGTTTAATTTTCAGGGAGAAAAATTAGTGACCTGGGAATTTTCGCATGGAAGATTATTAAGCAGAACCGACCATAAATTACCTTATAATAAAGTCAGTGAAGAAATCGTAAAAAAAACACTTCAATCACTTATAGAACTTAATAATAGAACTAATTACAATCCTACTAAATTAAATGACTTCTATAAAAGGGGAAACCTAAGATACCGTCTTGGAAACACCACATTAGCACTTAATGATTTAAAAAAAGTAGAACAGATTATTGATAAAGTTTCCAAAGACCCAACTAAAGTAGTATCCGACTCAGTTCAAAAAAATAGAAATAAATTTAAAAGTAATTTATATGATTTACTTGCCAATATCTTTTTGGAAATGGAAATGGAAAACTATTCTTTTAATTATTTTAATAAAGCAACTACTTTAGCACCCAAAGACAATAGGATTTTATACAATTTTGCTAATTTTTTACAAACCAAAAAATACAATGACTTGGCTCGTTATTATTTAGAAAAAATAGTAACAGAAACTCCCAATCATACACACGCCAGATGGGCTATTGCCAAATTATATTCTGATTCTGGAGAATATGAAAAAGCATTGTACAATATCAATTTAGCATTTGAAAAGGAGGACGTAATAATAAAAGGCACGTTAGGCGTTAGTGGTAGAGATTTACGAACTACCAGAGGTTTGATATATCATAAACTAGGCAAATCTGAAAAAGGAATTCAAGATTTGAAAGATGCTTTAGTGATAAACAAAGACAATGCGTATGCCATGAAAAATCTAGGCATTATTTATTTAGATCAAAAGAAATACAATGAAGCTTGTCAATTATTCGAAAAAGCAAAAAAATTGAATTATACGTTAGTTTATGATGAAAATGATCTTGATGCATTATTAGAAAGTGCCTGTAATAACAAACAACTCGAAGTCATTACTCAAAAAGCAAAACCATTTGTTTACCCGAACCCTGCAACTTCTGTAATTTCTATTCAAAACTATGATTTCAAAAAATTTGATTATGAGTTTTTTGATTTCGAAAATAATTCAGTTTTAAAAGGTACAACTGATAATGGCAGTATTGATGTTACGAGATTAAATACAGGATTTTATATTCTTAAAGTATTCAGCACTGATTCTCCTCAGACATTTAAAATTATAAAAGAATAATATCTTAGAGTTTATGATTGAAATAGAAAGAAAATTTTTGGTAACCTCAGATGCTTTCAAAAAAGAAGCTTTTAACCAGAACAGAATAAAACAAGGCTATTTGAGTTCAGTACCCGAAAGAACAGTTCGGGTAAGAATAAAAGGCAATAAAGGATTTTTGACTATTAAAGGGATTTCCAACGAATCAGGTTTGTCACGTTTTGAATGGGAAAAAGAAATACCTGTTGAGGAAGCTGATAAATTATTGCTTTTATGCGAAACTGGAGTTATTGATAAAACTAGATTTGAAGTCAAATCTGGAATTCATACCGTAGAAATAGATGAGTTCTATGGCGAAAATGAAGGTCTAATTATGGCTGAAATCGAACTCAAATCAGAAACAGAATCTTTTGAAAAACCAATTTGGTTGGGCGAAGAAGTAACCAGTGATAAAAGATATTACAATGCTTATTTGAGTAAAAATCCTTTTAAAGGATGGTAATCTCATAGTATAAACTATTTACGTAGTTCTTCTATTTTTACAATTACAGCTCCTCCTTTTTTATTGGAAGTAATATCCATAAAAGCTTTTTTGCTTAAATCAATTTCTCTTCCTCTTGCAAAAGGGCCTCTGTCAATTACCTCTACAATTACAGATTTTCCGTTTGCTTCATTAGTAATTCTGAGTTTGGTTCCAAAAGGAAATTTTCTATGAGCTGCGGTTAGTTTACTATTATCAAAACGTTTTCCGCTTGCGGTCCTTTTACCATTAAATTTATCATGATAGTATGAGGCATGGGCATTTTTTTTAAAAAAAACAAATTTTCCAGTTTCAACCAATAAAGTATCTGGGGCGATAGTAGCTGGTGTAAATTCTTTTTCTGCAACTTTAACTTTGGTGTTTTTTTTTACAGTGTCTTTAGAAATGGAAAATTTTTTGCTATTAATAATAGAACTTTGACTAGTTACTACGCCAATAATGGCCAGTAAAAATAAAAGTGTGATTATTTTTTTCATTTATAGTTTATTAGGTGAAACTTTGATGTGCAAAAAAATTATAGGTAAAAAAAAGTCCTTTTCAGGACTTTTAAGATTGTGTTTAAAACCACAGTGACCAAGGGATTCTACTTAAAATAAGTACCAATCCTAAACCGTAAAATATGGCAAAACCTTTAAATTTTGATTCACTTGTTGTTGCTTTTTTATGTTTTGACCACCCAATAGTGATTAACACGATAGCAATTATATTAATTAATGGATGTTCTAAAGAGGTTAAACGCAACGCTTTATCAGACATTTGTCCTAAAGATGATAATCCTAGAGGAGAAACGAAATACAAAATAATTCCAATCAATAATTGAGTATGCACTCCGATTAAACCAAACAAAGCAATTTTTCTGTCTTTGGCGGTAAATTCTTTTTTAGAAGACAATCCTATTACAGCATTAACAACAGCTATAACTAAAACTAACAGTGCAAGATAAGCCCAACCTGAGTGAAATTTTTGTAAAATAGTGTACATAAATATTTTTTTAATTTAAACAAATATAAGCAAAAAAGTCATAAAAAAACCCCAATTTGCTAAAAAGCAATTGGGGTTTCCTATATCAAATTTTGATTTTATTAAAAATCGAAACGCAAACTAAAGTTAAAAGTTCTTCCGAAACCAAACCAAACTTGGTTTCCAGTTGCAACTCCTTGATAAGTCTCACCTAATTGCTCATAAGTTTTAGCAGGGTTGGTTCCTGCTTTGACATCATCAGCAAAAATATTAGTTTTCGATTCAGCTATATAGGTTTTATCAAAAACGTTATTCAAATTAAATCTGAAATTCACTGAATTATCTTTGTGCTTACCCACAAGCAATTTATATGAGAATCCTGCATCTACCAATCCATAAGAAGGTAATTCTAAAGAACCTTTATTATCTTGAGCACTGAATTTAGTTGGATCAATAGAAGCATATAAATTACTATTATAATTGTAATTAGCATCTATTGTAACTCTTGTTACAACCTCGTAAGAAGCACCCAAAGCAGCTGTCATTTGAGCAGCATCTCCAACTTTTACTTTATCCAAATATAAAGTACTCGTACTTAAAACTGTATTGTTTTGGTCAAATCTAGTGCTTTTGGCTTCACCTGAATACTCCCAGCTTCCAAAAGAGAACATTCCGTTTACTCTCAATTTATCAGTTAATCTTGAATTTGCTTCTAATTCTAAACCTGTATGCATTTCATTAATACCCTCAAAATCAAAATATCCGTTTGGATTTGTAGGAGCTCCATCATTATTTCTGTAATTCCTGTCTTTCCAAGTGGTATAGTAATAGTTAAGATTTACGTTAACAATTTTAGAACGGTATCCATATCCGCCCTCAATGCCCAATATTTTCTCATTTGTCAAATTTGGATTTACAACTGATTTATTGTTTGGGTAAACCGCATTAAAGAAAGGCTGTTTTGAGTAATAACCGGCATTAGCAAACACATTGTGATGCTCGTTGATATTGTAATTTGCGCCTCCTTTTACGTTTCCTCCAAGAATGTTTTCGAAAGATGTTTTTGAAAGTGGGTCTGTAGTTTTATAAATAAATGAATCTATTCTTTGGAAACCTTGATTTGAAACTGCACCCTGAATAAAAGCAGTCAAATTGTCGTTAGAGTATTCCATTTGAGTAAATGCTCCAATCCAATTTACTTTACTGTCATTATGAAAGCCTATTTTCTCAACATTGTCTGAATTCGACCAAGCGTTCCAAGGAGCCGCAGTAGAATATGTTTCGTTTAAATATCTTCCGGCTGGCTGGAAATTAACATTTTTGTTATCATAAAAAACATTCCCCCCTAATAGATCATTTACGTTTTGATAATGACGACCAAAATAAGTTCTTGCATCAAGTCCAATATCCCAAGTTAAGTTTGCAGTTAATTTTTTATCTAAATTTAGGACAGCACCATACCAGTTGTGCTCATTTGTAGACATAATTCTTGAAATACCAGCAAATGAACCAGGTGCTCCAGCTGGAATTTCAGAAGCATTAGATGTACCTGATCCAGAATAGGCAGAATTCACAAATTGTCCATTAACTTTAGTTCTAGTAAACGAAGGACCTGTAGGAACTCCGTTAACATTGTACTGGATAGGTTGCCCTGTGTTATAAGCATATATTTTATCAAAATCAATCGTTCCATCAGCTTTTTTGAAAGACGCATCAGTAGAAAACTTCCCATTAATACCTCCAGCACCAGCAGTCCCGGCACCACGCCCCCAAGATCCGTAAGCAACAACAGAAAGCTTGGTTGATTCATTTATCGTATAATCCCAGTTTAAGCTCATAACCGGTTTTTGAAAAAAGTTGACCTTATTATTATAAACCTCTCCATTTAACATTCCCCAATCAGAATTGTATTTTGTGTTCGGATCCTCTTTTGTTCCATACTTTTGGTATGTTGCAAGAGTAATAAAAGTACTTCTTTGGTTATGCCATTGCGGTGCACCAGTAAATGTAAATTGAAAATCGTGTTTTTTATCTTTTGTTTGGTAACCTAATCCAATAAAATAATTATGGGCATCAAATTGTGTACCGTCAACATAACCATCTCCCATAGTATGACTGTATAATATAGAAGCCGAAAGACCATTCTCTAAAACTCCAGTATTGTATGAAGCTTGAGTTTTTAGATAATTTGCGTTTCCAAAAGAAGAACCGATAGAACCGCCTTCTTTTTGATCTGAAGTTTTTGTAACAATATTTATCGTTCCCCCTACTGAAGAAATCGCTAATTTTGAAGAACCTAACCCTCTTTGTACCTGCATTGCAGAAGTAACATCAGATATACCTGCCCAGTTACTCCAATAAACAGCACTGTTTTCCATATCATTAACAGGCATCCCATTAATCATCACGGCAATGTTTTTTTGATCAAACCCACGAATGTTAATTCTAGAATCTCCAAATCCACCACCTGCTTTTGTAGCATACACTGAAGGTGTATTTTTTAAAATTTCAGGGAATTCTTGAGTTCCAAGTTTTTGTTGAATTTCAGAAGATTTAATTGTTGAAACCGCCACTGGAGTTTTTCTATCTTTTGCTATATCTACGACAGAAGATTTAACAACAATTTCGCTCAATTCATTCGAATTAGCAACCAAAACAATATTACCTAAATTGGCAGTACCATTGTTTGAAACGGAAAAATTAACTGTTTGGTTTGCGTAACCAATGTAAGAAATAATTAATTGTCCAGATTTTTCAGCTGAATCAATGGTAAACTTACCATCAAAACCACTTGAAGTACTAGCAGATGTTCCTTTAATAGCAATATTTGCTCCAGGTAATGTACTTTGACCATCTGTAATAGTTCCAGTAATTTTTCCTTGTGAAAATACCGTCGAAACCATCAAAAACAGCATTCCAGAGAGTAACCAATTTTTCATTGTTTTCATTTTGTTAGTTTAAATATTTTTGGCAAAATTATAACATCTGGATGAATTAATGTTAATAAAACTTTAATTATTTGCGCTTTTAACATCTCCCGCCTCTAAAAAAAGCATATTGAAATTATATCGTTAATAGATTAACGATATAATTATTTTTAACACAAAAAAATAAGAATTCAACACCAATTTATTCCCTCATTATTTACCCTTTTTAACTAACAATCTGTAGGTTTAGCCAAAAAAAGCTCTGACTATAAAAATCAGAGCTTAAGCTTTTGTTAAGTATTAAAAAACAATTTATTTACTTTCTAAAAAATGATTCAATAGAAATTTTGTAGAGCTATCGTGATTTTTAACTTGTTTCGAGTTAATCTCATCTAAAATAGAATTAGCTAATTGTTTTCCCAATTCAACCCCCCATTGATCAAAACTAAAAATGTTCCAAATAACACCCTGCACAAAAATTTTGTGTTCATACATAGCAATCAATGAGCCTAATGATTTTGGCGTTAGCTTTTGAATCAAAATGGTATTTGTTGGTTTATTCCCAGAGAATACTTTAAAAGGCAATAAAGCACTTGCTTTTTCTGCAGATAACCCTTGCTTATCAAACTCTGCCTGAACCTGAGCCTCTGTTTTTCCATTCATCAGAGCTTCTGTCTGAGCAAAAAAGTTTGACATCAATTTATCATGGTGATTATCATCTCCATATAATGGTTTTACAAATCCGATAAAATCAGTAGGAATCAATTTTGTTCCTTGGTGAATTAACTGGAAAAAAGCGTGTTGTGCATTTGTTCCTGGCTCACCCCAAATAATAGTACCGGTTTCATAATTCACTGGTTTGCCGTCACGGCCAACTCTTTTACCGTTGCTTTCCATTGTTCCTTGTTGCAAATAAGGAGCTAATTTTTGCAAATATTGTGTATAAGGAATTAATGCTTCACTTTCGGCACCAAAGAAATTATTGTACCAAACACTTAATAATGCTAATGTTACTGGAATGTTTTTATCAAAATCAGTGTTTTTGAAATGTTCATCCATTTCATTTGCACCGCTCAACAAATCATTAAAATTATCAAAGCCAACCGCCAAACTTATAGAAAGACCTACAGCACTCCATAAAGAAAAACGCCCTCCAACCCAATCCCACATTGGGAATACGTTTTCAGGATTGATTCCGAACTCGGTTACTTTTTGAATATTAGTTGAAACGGCTACGAAATGTTTAGCAACATCTTCTTGTTTCGCTGATTTTAAAAACCAGGCTTTAATCGTTTCAGAATTAGTTAACGTTTCCTGAGTTGTAAATGTTTTAGAAACAATTACAAATAAGGTAGTTTCAGGATTTAATTTTTTGATAATTTCATTGACGTGATCTCCATCAACATTGGATGCGAAATGTACATTTAAATGATTTTTATAATATTGTAGCGCTTCAACTGCCATTACTGGTCCTAAATCTGAACCTCCAATACCAATATTTACAACATCTGTGAAAGGTTTCCCTGTATATCCAGTTCTTTGCCCCGAAGTAACTTCATTAGTAAATGCTTTTACTTTGTTTTTAACTTCGTAAACTTCAGGTATTACATTTACACCATCAACATTGACAACAGCTGAATCTTTGGCACGTAAAGCTGTATGTAAAACGGCTCTATTCTCTGTTTGATTGATAAGTGCTCCTCCAAAATAATCAGCGATAGCATTTTTCAAACCTGTTTCATTTGCTAATTCTAATAACAAATCAATAGTTTTCTGATCAATTCTGTTTTTAGAATAATCTACTAGAAAATCATTCCATTTCAAATGAAATTTTTCTGCTCTTGAAGCATCGGCTTGAAACATTGCCGACATTGAAGTTTTTTGTATTTCGTTATAATGTGCTTGTAGTTTTTTCCAAGCAGCAGTTTCAGTTGGGTTTATTGTATTTAAAGCCATATAATTCCTCATTTTTTTTATGTTGAACAAATTTACTGAAATAAGTTTAATTGGACTAAAATCAGACAATTTATAACAACAGAATGTCAAAAAATAAGAATAAATTAACTTGGCTTAAATGCTTTTAAAACATTTTCTAAAGATTTGAAACACTATCCAATTCGAATTTTAAAGGCTCTATTTGCTTTAAAAATCGTTGTTTATTTTTGGAACTCATTGGTTCTCCATTTGGTAATTTTAAACGAAGCGCATCGACTTGTACTCCATTTTTCCAAAAACGATAACAAACGTGTGGTCCAGTAGCCAATCCTGTACTACCAACCAATCCAATAGTCTGCCCTTGATTTACATGCTGTCCTCGTCTAACCAATATACGAGACATATGTAAATATTGAGTCGAATACACTTTATTGTGCTTTACTTTTACAAAGTTTCCATTACCCGCGGTATAACCCGTTTGCTCTACAGTCCCCGCTGCAGTAGTTGAAATTGGTGTTCCATAAGGCGCTGCATAATCAGTTCCTTTATGTGCCTTCCAAATTTGCTGCACAGGATGAAAACGATTGGAACTAAAACGGGAAGTAATCCGGCTAAATTTAATTGGCGTTTTAAGAAAGAAATTCTTCATGGTTTTCCCTTCCTCATCATAATATTCAATTTTTCCAGAACCCGGAACTTGTTCGAATGGGAAAGCATAAATAATTTTGCCTTTATACTCAAAAAAAGCAGCCTGAAGACTATCAACGCCATCATAAATGGAATCATTGATATAACGTTCTGTAAAAGTTAAACCGAATCGGTCTCCTTTTTTTACCTTAAAGAAATCGATAGACCAAGCGAAAATCTTTGAAATTTTACTGGCTAATGAACCTTCAACTTTTGCAGCATCGAGAGTCTCAGATAACGAACCTTTTAAAACACCTCCAATGGTTCTTTTCTTTAAAGTTAAAGGCTTTGTCTTTTTAGATGCTTTTGCGATTGAATCCCTCAAATCGATAACATAATAATGCAATGCATCGGGTTGGTAAACAAAAACACTTAAGGTATTGGTTTTATTCTTGGAACGAAGCAGTGTGTAATGTTTGTTTATTCTAATGGAACGAACATCAAAAGTATCTTTTATTTGGGCTACAATATCAAACACTCTTTTGTTTCCAATGTTTTGATTTTGTAAAATACTTCCAAATGTATCTCCAGATTTTACAGAATCCTGTACAATATTAAAATCTGAATATTTAAATCCAAAATCGCTTTTTTTAGATTTGGGAATTACTTGATTTTCTACAATTACCTTCTCCTTATTACAAGAAACTAAGGAAAAAAGTACTACTACAATTACAATTATCTTCTTCAAGTTATTTCTTTTTGTCTTTAATTTTCTACGCCACAATGAACCAATTCATCTCGTTCCATAACTCTGAAAAGAAAATCTTTCTTTGGTATCTAGGATCATACCTTCAATGTTGGAATTTTTGATCAATTTTATCTAAAATGGATGCTGTAGCGTCACTTATTGTCATTTTGTTTTTAATTTAAACGGATTACTCAATCCTTTGTACTCCTCCAAATCCGCTTTAAGAGATCCTACCAAAAGTGTTGCTTTTATTCGAATAGGAATCTTGTTATAGTCATCTGAAATCCAAATTGTTAAACTCTCCTGTTCCTTAAATATTCGACCAGATTGCACCAAAGGTTTAAAAATCATGGTAGGAACGACTCCAAATTTAGTTTTAATATCTTCTCTACCTATAAATTTTAACTTAAATTTTGTAACCTCACCGTCAAAAAACATATCAATAACAACAGATTCGCCTGCTTTTATTTTATTAATATTGGGATAATTTCGAAGGTAATAAAAAGAGGAAAGAATATCTTGTGCATTATCAGGAAAATCAAAAGCTTTTTCTGTTTTGTGCTTATAGTCTTTTACTAAGATTCGATTGGTTCTTTGATTGAAAAAGCCTTCCTGATTTTTGGTATATCCTCCTTCATTGATTTTTCGAATAAATCGATAAGGATTTCGGGTATCCTTGTCAATATAACTTTCGTAAACATCTTCGACTTCAAAAAAGAATTTGGTCATTCCGGTCGAGTACCCTTTGCCAACTACATGATAAACAGGCTGATTGTATAGCGTTTCTTCATTGACTTCAATAGTTGCGTAGCCAGCATTTATAATTCCATAATGAACTCTAAATTTTAGCAGTTCGCCATCTGCAAAGGCTTCCTTATTTTGTGTATCGAAACCTAAGGAGAAAAACACTAACAATAAAATTATAATTTTTTTCATTGGATTTGATTCACTATAAAATAACCTCAAATGTATTAAAACAAAAAAACTCAGTCAAATTAATGACTGAGTTTTTATGCTATTAACTAACCAAAAAACTATAAATTATGAAAATTTATATGAAACTTCGAAGGAAACCACCCCTTCATCGTTTACAAGTGCAAAATTAATCTATAAATCGAGTTTTTCTTAGTAAAAAATCAAGTTTAACATAATATTTGCGTCTTTAAGGGTTCTTTAACTATTATTTTTTTTGATAATGCAAAAAAAACTGATTTTTTCGCAATTCCTTGTAATGCTGATTTATTTAAAATAGTCGAAAAAGACATTAAAACCTCTATAAATGTTTTCACCTTGCTATAAAATCATCTTCAAATTGTACTTTTAATTCAGATTAAAAAATAAATCCAACAGAAAACCAAAGGAAAGAATCGGAGACTTCCGGTGACCAGGAATATTTGATTTCAACAGGCCCAATAACTGTTTCCAATCCATATCCAAAAGCGTATCCTGAATATTTAGGCAAAGAAATCCAATCTAGCGAACTGTAGAGATTGTCTCCTAAATTGGCATAATTAGCAGAAAAATTGATGTGATTTTTTTTGAAAATTTCATAATCAAACGTTAGTGTACTTTCTAAATAACTATTGCCTGAAATACTCAAAAAATCATATCCATAAAAATATTTAAAATTATTAGTGTTGTTAAATCCATATCCTCCCAAAAGAAAATTAAAATAAGGCAAGGTTTTATTACCAATAGTAACTCCTGCTTCTGCTTGAAATTTTAAAGTTGTTTTATTAAAAATTGTTTTGGCAATACCAGCCTCACTTTTTATTATAGAGTAAGGATTGAAATTTTCCTTAGACTCTGAAGAAAACATATAAAATTGTGGCGTTCCGGAAAAATACCAGCCTTTTTTAGGAAAGTATTTATTATCGTAGGAATCGTATTTGATATAACCATAAAGACTAAAAAAATTATTTGTTGTTATGGTTTGATCTACTTCAAGTGTCTCAGAAGACACATCGAGGAATTCAAATTCCATTCCAACACCAATAAGAAATTTTTGAGCAAATACTGACTGAATATACAACTGATTCGACAAATTCAAATAATCAACATTGATCGCGTTTGACCCTTCCTTATTATATGTTATCACACTAACTGGAATGTTTTTATTGAATTGACTTAACTGTGATTTGAAACCGTAACTTAACTGAAAACCATTATCAATATAGTAATCAAAATAATACCTTAAATTATCTCCCAAAGCTAAATCCGCGGATAAAAAGTCGTTTTTGAAAAATGTTTTTTTGTTGGTAATATTTGCCAAAACAGCACTTTTGTACAAACCATCATAATGCAAAGCGAACTTTAAATTTGTCTTCACAGGACTTTCGGTCAACGTAAGAACCAAATCATCATAATCACCATTTTTATCAAAATAATAACTTACGTTACTAAAATTTTGAGTCGCGTTAAGATTATTTATACCTGTTTCTATTTCTCTGAAACTGATTCTTGATTTGGGTTTAAAGTTTAATTTTCCAATGATATAATCCCTAGAATAATTCTTGAGTTCATTGATTTTTATATCAACAATTGTCAAACTATCTGTTTCAACTTTTAATTTAGGTTTGTGGTATGGTTTTGCTTTATCAACCAAAATATCTATTTTCTCATAGACAGAAAAAGTTGCGTCTTCCCCTTTCTTGATAATTTCGGTAGCTTTTTCAAAAGAGACCACGCCATAATTTTTTACATCTGGTTTGATATAAACTTCTGTCAGATTAGCATTTGTTTTCATTCTTTCCACCATTTGTAAATTGGTAATTTGAAAGAAAACTTTTGATGCACTCCTCAATTCATCTTTACTTAATAATCCCGATTGAACATCTACACCTATTATGATATCGGCACCCATTTTCCGAACCTCGTCAATAGGATAATTATTAATCACTCCACCATCAATAATAAGATTATTATCGATGATTACTGGCGCAAAGATGGACGGCAATGAAGAACTCCCTGTCAAAGCCTGAGCCAGAACTCCTTTGTCAAAAACAACCTGTTCTCCCAAAGCAATATTAGTTCCAATACACAAGAAGGGAGTAGGCAACTCTTTAAAATCACGCACATGTCGAACAGGCAATGTCAAACGACTCAATAAATTGAAGTTATACATTCCCTTAGACAATGCTTCGGGGGTACCAATCCTAAATTTATTAAATGGAAGTACTAAAGCGTACAACTCATCATTTCGCTTTTCATAAAAATTCTTAGAAGATCGAGGAATAAAATCATTGATAACATTACTAAAATTAGTGATATCAATAATCGAATCAATTTGTTTAGCATTATAGCCCATAGCATAAAGCCCACCTATAACTGCTCCCATACTGGTTCCTCCGATATAATCTATTTTTATTCCGGCATCTTCCAACACATTCAAAACACCTATATGAGCAAACCCTTTGGCTCCACCTCCACTCAACACCAAACCTATTTTAGGTCTTTTATTTGGTGTGTCTTGAGAAAATGAATTCAAACAAGTTAAAGACAAAAGAATAAAAATCAGTATTCTATACATAAAAGGCTAATTACTATGTTTTTTGTTTTTCCTGTTTCTTTAGAAAAAAAATTTTTTTACGTTTTGTAAAAGTCGGTAATTTTTTTGGCTTTTGACACTCCAACAACGTCAGAAATTTCTTTTTCTGTTGCCAATTTCAATCTTTTAACACTTTTAAAATGTTGTATTAAAGCCAACATTGTTTTTTCTCCAATTCCAGGAATACTTTCTATCGAAGAATTAAGCGCGGCTTTACTTCTTTTGTCCCGATGAAAAGTGATTCCAAAACGGTGTGCTTCATTTCTTAATTGCTGGATTACTTTCAAGGTTTCAGATTTTTTATCCAAATATAAAGGAACAGAATCTCCTGGGTAAAACAGTTCTTCCAATCTTTTGGCTATGCCTATAATGGCAATCTTACCACGCAATCCAAGAGCATCTATACTTTTTAAAGCCGATGATAATTGTCCTTTTCCTCCGTCAATAATGATCAGATTTGGTAAAGGCTCGTTCTCATCCAACAACCTTTTATAACGACGATACACTATTTCTTCCATTGAAGCAAAATCATTTGGACCATCTACGGTTTTGACATTAAAATGCCTGTAGTCTTTTTTGCTTGCTTTCCCATCTTTAAAAACCACGCAAGCAGCAACCGGATTGGTTCCCTGAATATTAGAGTTGTCAAAACATTCGATATGTCTTGGCTCTACTGGCAATCTCAAATCGCTTTTCATCTGTGCCATTATTCTGTTGACATGGCGATCCGGATCCACAATTTGCAATTGTTTGAGTTGCTCAATTCTATAAAACTTGGCGTTTCGGATAGACAAATCTAAAATCTGTTTTTTATCGCCCAATTGAGGTACGGTCACTTTAATTTTTTCGCCTAAATCTAAATCAAAAGGAACAATCACTTCTTTAGACAATAATTGGAAACGCTCTCGCAATTCTATTATCGCTAATTCTAATAATTCTTCATCAGATTCTTCCAGTTTTTTCTTGATTTCCATCGTATGGGAACGAATGATTGATCCGTGAGAAATTTGCAAAAAGTTCACAAAAGCCGCACTTTCATCCGAAACTATAGAAAATACATCGATATTGGTAATCTTTGGATTGACAATGGTAGAACGGGATTGATAATTTTCTAAAATTTCAATCTTTTCTTTTATTTTTTGAGCTTCTTCAAACTTCATTTCTTGCGCATAACTAGTCATCAGACGCTTAAAATCTTTCATACTTTCTTTGAAATTCCCTTTCAGAATTTCACGAATAGCATCCACTTGTTTCTGATAATTTTCTAAAGATTCGTAACCTTCACAAGGCCCTTTGCAATTGCCAATATGAAACTCCAAACACACCTTGAATTTCCCACTCTCAATATTGCTTTGACTCAAATCATAATTACAAGTACGTAACGGATACAACTCTTTGATCAAATCTAAAATCGTATGAACGGTTTTAAAATTAGTGTATGGTCCAAAATATTCCGAGCCATCTTTAACCATTCTTCGGGTGGAAAATATTCTTGAAAAAGGTTCTTTTTTGATGCAAATCCAAGGATAACTTTTATCATCTTTCAACAAAACATTGTATCGTGGCATCAACGTTTTTATCAGATTATTTTCCAGTAAAAGCGCATCCGTTTCCGTAGGAACAACAATGTGTTTAATAACCACAATCTTCTTAACCAACACATTCGTCTTGGCCGTATCATGAATTTTATTAAAATAAGAAGAAACTCTTTTTTTGAGATTTTTGGCTTTGCCTACATATAAAATCTTCCCCTCCTTGTCGTAGTACTGATAAACACCAGGACTATCAGGCAAGGTTTGAATTTGCAAAGCTAAATTAGGGTTGGTCATTATATTAAAAGATTCTCAGAATTAAACGATTACAAATTAGAAATCTTAATTCTTCATTTTTTCAAATTTACAAATAACATTAACGAAAACCAATACGGAATCCCTTTATACCAAATAAATAATTCCTATATTTATCTTTTATTTTATAACATGAAGGACACGAAACCATTAGTGATTTTTGGCGAAATCGTTTTGCCTGGAGAAAGTAAAACTATTCAATTAGAAATTGCCCGATTACACACAACTACTAAACTAACCATTCCGATCATTGTAAAACGGTCTAAAATAGAAGGTCCGGTTGTCCTCTTTTCGGGAGGAATTCATGGAGATGAATTTAATGGTGTCGAAATTGTAAGACAACTCATTACTAAAAAAATAAACAAACCAAAAAGAGGTACTATAATTTGTATTCCCATTATAAACATCTACGGATTCATCAATAGATCTAGAGATTTTCCTGATGGCAGGGATTTAAATCGTGTGTTTCCAGGAAGCAAAAAAGGTTCTTTAGCCAGTCAATTTGCTTATCATATCATTAACGATTTAATGCCTCTCATCGATTATGCAGTCGATTTTCATGCAGGTGGCGCTAGCCGATTTAACGCTCCTCAAATCAGGTTGACCCCAAATAATTTAGAAGTAAAAATACTTGCCGATGCTTTTAATGCTCCATTTACTTTATTCTCAAAAAATATAGCAGGTTCTTTTAGAAGTGCCAGTGAAAAAATAAACGTAAAAATGCTTCTTTTTGAAGGAGGAAAATCCTTAGACATCAATCACGAAGTAGCTCAAGAAGGTATTGACGGTGTTAAACGTCTTTTAAGACATTTGGACATGTTAGATCCAAAACAATTTGCTCCGCCACAAAAAAAGAGCACTATTTACATCGAAAAATCAGGCTGGTTAAGAGCCAAATGTTCTGGCTTGTTAATAGACAATAATCTAGTTGGTGAGTTTGTAAAAAAAGGAACCACACTAGGCATGATAACCGACCCTTTTGGAAAATTTGAACGAAAAATTAAGGCTCCAAATGATGGTTATGTTCTTAACGCCAATCACTCTCCGATTGTGTATCAGGGAGATGCAATTTATCATCTTTCGAATACTGGAGAAGAAGAATTAGAAGAAGAATAAAAGCCAACATTTATCATATTTCTTCTGATTGAATATTATTATTTTTACATAAAAAACCCTAGACATTATGTTGTATTGGAAGAAGTTGTCGCAAAAAGAAAGACAAAATCGTATTGAAAAAGCATTACTTGAGAATGTGAATTTTACATTAGACACCTCATTAGGCTATCCTGCTTCAAAGCTAGACAGCAAAGTCTATTATGAAGAAGCATCCTTTCTAACCGATGCTCCAACATTAAAAACATATGTCGCGAATCCCAATCATATTGGTTGTCATACATTAGGCACATCCGAAAAGGCATTCAAAGGCACTCAGGAAATCGAGCGTGAAGTTCTTAATGTACTCGCCGTTGACCTTTTTAAAGCACAACCCAAATCATTTGACGGCTATATATCACCTGGAGGTACCGAAGCTAATATTCAGGCCATTTGGATGTATCGCAATTATTTTAGTTACAAACTAGGAGCTGATGCACATGAAATTGCTATTTTAGCTTCCGAAGATACCCATTATTCTATTCCAAAGGCCGCAAATTTACTAATGCTTGACTGGCTAAAAGTTCCTGTTGATTTTAAAACCCGTGAAATTGACACTTTTCAGTTAGAGAATATCATCATTAAAGCTCAAAAAAGAGGGAAAAAATTTTTCATTGTGATCGCCAATATGGGAACGACAATGTTCGGCGCTATTGATAATCCAAATGATTACATTCATCTTTTAGAAAAACACCATCTGATTTATAAAATTCATGTTGATGCTGCCTACGGTGGTTTTATCTACCCTTTTAGCAACAAAAAATCAGACCTCAATTTTGAGAACCCAAAAATTAGCTCGATAACTATAGACGCTCACAAAATGCTACAAGCACCTTATGGCACAGGAATATTTCTTTGCCGAAAAGGACTAATAGAAAATGTTTTGACTAAAGAAGCTGAATATGTAGAAGGAATGGATCTCACTCTTTGTGGTAGTCGATCCGGTTCTAATGCTGTAGCAGTATGGATGATTTTATTTACGTACGGTCCATTTGGATGGAGTGAAAAAATAAATGTCTTACAAATGAGAACACAATGGCTCTGTGATCAATTAGATGAATTAAAAGTTGCTTATTTCAGAGAGCCATTTATGAATATTGTTACGATACAGGCACAATTTGTTACTAAAAAGTTAGTCAAAAAATTTGATTTAGTTCCCCAAAAACATCATGGTGATAATTCATGGTATAAAATTGTAATTATGGATCACGTAGAAGTAGATCATTTGAGTACTTTTATAACAGATTTAAAAGAATCACTTTATGCTGAAAAAGGAATTACGGGCTAAATATAAATCATTACGAAATGAACTTACTCAAACTGAAATAGAAGAAAAAAGTCTGGCTATTGCCAATGCTCTTTTACCGCTTCCTATTTGGGATAAAACCTATTTTCATCTTTTTTTACCTATTGTTGAACAAAAAGAAATTGACACCGAATTTATTCTACACTTGTTATCTGGAAAAGATAAAGAAATTATAATTTCAAAAAGTGATTTTGAATCCAGAAGCATGACTCATTTTCTTTTAACAGATAATACCAAGATTAAGAAAAACGAATACAATATTCCCGAACCTGTTGATGGTATTGAAGTTCCTTCAACAAAAATCGATGTGGTTTTTGTTCCTCTCTTAGCTTTTGACAAAAAAGGAAATCGTGTGGGTTATGGCAAAGGTTTTTATGATAAATTCTTAAGCGAATGCAAACCGGAAACTATTAAAATTGGGCTTTCTTTGTTTGAATCTGAAGAATTAATTTCGGATGTTTTTGAAAGTGATGTTTTACTGGATTATTGTGTGACTCCTAATGGAGTTTATCAGTTTTAGTTTTCGCTCTAAATCAAATTCATTACTTTTGCCTCAAAACCTACTTAACTATGAGAAAATTTAAAAGTTCAAATTTCACAATCCAAATTATAATTGCATTGTTTGCTCTAACATTGTCAAACTGCACGGTTGGGATTAGAACAACTAGTGGTGGTACTGTTAAAGCAAAACCACTTCCTCCTGGACAAGCTAAAAAAATAACTGGACAAAAAAGTGCCAAAAACTATGCTCCAGGTCATAATTAAAACAAAAGAGGCTGATTCAATAAAGATCAGCCTCTTTTTATTATCGAAAAAGCAAAAGTCTAATGTTTATGAAATGCTTTTTTATTAAATACAATTAAAATCCCAACTCCAGTAGAAATTGCCACATCAGCAATATTGAAGATGGCGTTGAAAAAAGTAAAATTACGCCCACCAAAAAATGGAACCCATTCCGGCATTGGATAATCTTTTATGAAAGGGAAGTAAAACATATCTACCACCTGCCCATTTAACCAAGTCCCGTACGGTTTGTCAGTAAATATAGTTGCTAGTTGTTGGTGACTATCATCAAATATTACTCCGTAAAACACAGAATCAATTATATTGCCTAAGGCTCCTGCAAATATCAAAGCAATAGCAACAATTAAATAATCCGAACTCTTCTTTCTTTCAACAGAGTCCCACAACCAATAACCAATACCTGTTACAGCAAAAAGTCTAAAAATAGTTAGGAATAATTTTCCATAAGCACCAGGAATTTTAGTTCCCCAAGCCATTCCTTCATTTTCAATAAAATGAATTTGAAACCAATTGAATACATGAACCTCTTCTCCTAAAATAAAATTTGTTTTCACATATATTTTAGAGACCTGATCGACCAATAATATAAGAACAATAAGGAAGTACGCTTTGACTAATGACATCTATAAAATTTTAAAGGCGTAAAAGTAATAAATTAAGCAAAAAAAACGCCCCAAAAGGAGCGTTAATTATTGTATTATAAGACTACTATTTCTGTAAGTTTTTTGCCTCGATGCTCATTGTAGCGTGAGGAACTATTTTTAGTCTTTCTTTTCCAATTAATTTTCCGGTGATTCTACAAACACCGTACGTTTTATTTTCTACGCGGAATAATGCACTCTTCAAATCTCGTATAAACTTTTCTTGACGAATTGCAAGTTGTGAGTTTGCTTCTTTAGACATGATTTCGCTACCTTCTTCAAATGCTTTAAACGTCGGGGAAGTATCATCCGTACCGTTGTTAAGGTCATTCATGTAAGCGCTTTTTATCAAATCTAAATCGGCTTGGGCCTTTACGATCTTGTTTTGAATGATTTCCTTAAACTCTGCCAAATCAGCGTCAGAGTATCTTGCAACTTCATCTACCATAATACTAATTTTTTGTAATTATTATTCTTGTTGTTATTTCATCAAAGTCAATTTCCGTGCCATTTTCTATAATATCCTCAAAAACAAGCATTTCTGTCAGAGTTTCCGATTTTATGTAGTCTTTATTGGCATTTACTGCTTCTTCCAAAGTATCATTTTTTTGCAAATGTACTTTAATCTTGTCTGTCACTTCAAATCCAGTGTCTTTACGGATATTTTGAATTCTATTCACTAATTCTCTTGCAATACCTTCCTGTTTTAATTCTGGAGAAATAGTAATGTCTAAAGCAACTGTGATTCCGTTTGAATTGGCAACCAACCAACCCTCTATATCTTGTGACGAAATTTCTACATCTTCTAGTGATAAAATTACACTATTTCCCCCAATAACAATAGTTAGCGTCCCTTCCTTGTCAAATTGTGAGATTTGTTCCGCAGACAAGGCTTGTATTTCCTTGGAAATCAATCCCATATCTTTTCCGAAACGAGGACCTAATGCCTTGAAATTTGGCTTAATTTGTTTAACCAAAATACCTGAAGCATCATCTAAAAGTACGATTTCTTTCACGTTAACTTCCGCTTTTATCAGGTCAGAAACTGCTTCAATTTCAAGCCTCTGATTCTCGTCAAGTACTGGAATCATTACCTTTTGCAGTGGTTGACGTACCTTAATCATTTCCTTTTTACGCAGTGATAAAACAAGGGATGAGATGGTCTGCGCCTTCTGCATTTTGGACTCTAACATTTTATTAACATACTTTTCAACTAAAACAGGGAATTGAGCCAAGTGTACAGACTCAAAATCTTCGGTTTTAGTAGCTTTAGTTAAGTCTCTATAAAGCGCATCCATAAAGAACGGCGCGATTGGAGCACTTAACTTAGTAATAGTTAACAAACAAGTATAAAGCGTTTGATAAGCCGCAATTTTATCTTGGGCGTAATCACCTTTCCAAAAACGACGACGGCACAAACGAACGTACCAGTTACTTAAATTTTCCTGAACAAACTCAGATATAGCACGAGCGGCTTTTGTTGGTTCATAGTCAGCATATGCTTCATCAACTACTTTTATCAAAGTATTTAATTCTGATATAATCCATTGGTCAATTTCCGGTCTTTCGTTTACTGGAATTTCAGCTTCTTCGTATTTAAAACCATCGATATTCGCATATAAACTAAAGAACGAATAGGTATTGTACAATGTTCCGAAGAACTTACGACGTACCTCAGCAATTCCTTCAATATCGAATTTTAAATTATCCCAAGGGTTAGCGTTTGAAATCATATACCAACGCGTAGCATCTGGACCGTATTCATTTAAAGTTTCAAAAGGATCAACAGCATTTCCTAGACGTTTAGACATTTTTTGTCCATTCTTATCTAAAACTAATCCGTTTGAAACTACATTTTTGTATGCAATTTTATCAAAAACCAAAGTTCCAATTGCATGTAAAGTATAAAACCAACCACGAGTTTGGTCAACACCTTCGGCAATAAAATTAGCCGGGAAGTCTTGGTTTCCGTCGATTTTTTCTTTATTTTCGAAAGGATAGTGCCATTGTGCATAAGGCATCGAACCTGAATCAAACCAAACATCAATCAAATCAGATTCACGTTTCATTGGTTTTCCAGAAGCCGAAACTAATGTAATTTCATCAACTACATTTTTATGCAAATCAATTAAATCATAGTTCGATTCAGACATGTTTCCAATTTCAAATCCTTTGAACGGATTTTCTTTTTGGAAGCCTGCTGCGATAGATTTTTCGATTTCGTTGTATAATTCTTCAACAGAACCGATTAACATTTCTTCTGTTCCTTCTTCGTTTCTCCAAATTGGCAATGGAATTCCCCAATAACGAGAGCGTGACAAGTTCCAATCGTTGGCATTTTTCAACCAATTTCCAAAACGTCCTTCACCAGTTGATTTTGGTTTCCAGTTGATCGTTTCGTTCAAATCGAACATCCTGTCTCTAACCTCAGTAATTTTAATAAACCAAGAATCCAAAGGATAATACAAAATTGGTTTATCAGTTCTCCAGCAATGTGGGTAACTGTGCACGTATTTTTCAACCTTAAAGGCTTTGTTTTCTTCTTTTAAACGAATAGCCAACTCCACATCTACAGAACGTTCTGGTGCTTCGCCATCATTGTAATATTCGTTTTTAACATATTTACCAGCAAACTCACCCATGTGTGAAGTGAATTTTCCTTGTAAATCTACCAATGGTACTGGTATTCCATTTTCATCCAAAACCAACATTGGAGGTACTTCTGGCGTAGCTTCTTTAGCAACTTTCGCATCATCAGCACCAAAAGTCGGAGCCGTATGTACAATTCCGGTTCCATCTTCCGTAGTAACAAAATCTCCAGAAATTACTCTGAAAGCGTTCTCAGGATTTTGGTATGGTAATGTGAAAGGCAATAATTGTTCGTAACGAATTCCTACCAAATCAGCTCCTTTTGCTTCAGCAACAATTTGATATGGTATTTTTTTATCTCCTTCTTTGAAGTTTTCAAAATCAGCTGGTTCAGTACTAGCGAAAAATCCTTTTCCGAATTGTTTTCCAACTAAGTTTTTAGCCAAAATCACTTTTACAGGTCGGAACGTATATTGATTGAAAGTTTCAACTAAAACATAATCGATTTTTGGTCCAACAGTCAAAGCAGTATTCGATGGCAAAGTCCAAGGAGTAGTCGTCCAAGCTAAAATATGGATATCTCCAAATCCTTGTAAAAAGCTTGGCAAAGTTTCATTTATCGCTTTAAACTGAGCTACAATCGTGGTATCCGTCACATCACGGTAAGAACCTGGCTGGTTTACTTCGTGTGAAGATAATCCTGTTCCTGCTTTTGGTGAATACGGCTGAATAGTATAGCCTTTATACATCAAATCCTTATTGTAGATTTGTTTCAAAAGCCACCAAACCGACTCCATATATTTGGATTTATAAGTAATATATGGATCTTCCATATCTACCCAATAACCCATTTTTTCGGTCAAATCATTCCACACATCCGTATAACGCATTACGGTTTTTTTACACGCTTCGTTATATTCCTCAACTGTAATTGATTTACCAATATCTTCTTTTGTAATTCCAAGTGCTGCTTCGGTACCTAATTCTACAGGCAAACCGTGCGTATCCCAACCGGCTTTACGCTTTACTTGAAATCCTTTTTGAGTTTTATATCTGCAAAAAATATCTTTAATAGCACGTGCCATCACGTGGTGAATTCCAGGCAATCCATTTGCTGAAGGCGGGCCTTCAAAAAATACGAAAGGTTCAGCTCCTTCGCGAGTGGTTACACTCTTTTCAAATATATTTTCTTTCTTCCAAAAATCAAGTACTTCTGACGCCACAGTTGGCAAGTCAAGTCCTTTGTATTCAGTAAATTTTGTGCTCATTTTATCCTTTTCTTAAACGAGGTGCGAAAGTAAGAAATTTTAAAATAAAAAGGCAATCAGCGCGCCTAAAAGTTACACTTTACATTCTTTAATTATTTAAAACATTATCCGAATATTAAAAAGTCTGAAAATTCACATATAAAAAACTAATAATCAATGCTTTACATGAAAAAACAGGTAATTATACGTGTTTGTACTTTTTAAAATAGTCGTAGGTTTGATACTCTTAATCAGTTAGTTAGCGATTTTTCACACAATGCATTTAGTTCAGATGCTTGATAAATTTTCAAAAAAATATGTACTAAAATTACATTATCATAAATATTGCAAGGTATAGCACATTGGAATTTGGAGTTTTTTAGTATCTAAATTATCGGTGAATTTAGTTTGTTAAAAACTAAAAACCACTGGAAATTAATCATTTAAAATCATAATCAAATCCCAATTATACCCATGATATTTGAAGTCATACAAATAATTCAGGAACAGGTCAACTCTTATTTGGAAGAATGTGGATTGCCAAAATCTGTAGTGGCGGAAAATATTGGTGTAATTGAATCTCAAGATGACAATGCCAAAAATTTAAAAGACAGTGTTGCCCTAACATTATTAAATATACAGGAAGAAAATACTCTTAAAAACTTCCCCAATAAATCTATTGAAGACTCAAAGGTGGTGTACAAAAACAACATTTTGAACCTCAACCTTTACATTCTTTTTTCTGCCAATAGAGAAACCTATCTGAAATCTTTAAATGATATTTCTAAAATCATTGAATTTTTTCAAGGAAAAAAACTCTTCACTCAAGCCAATACTGTTTATAATCGAAGTAACTCGGCCATGAACAATATTGACAATTTCAGGTTTACAGCCGAACTATACACACCCACATTTGAAGAAATGAATTTTATATGGGGAACATTGGGAGGCAGACAAATTCCTTCTGCTTTGTACAAAATAAGCATGATTCAAATAGAAAGAAATATTCCTCAAACACAAGGTTCAATTATTACCGAGATTGACGGCAAAACAAATCAATTTTTAAACTAATGAGCTTCAATATTACATACAAAACCCTCTTTGGAATAACTGTTTTACACGGTTATGCCCTTAATAATGGGAACCAGGAATTCAATAGCATGTCTTTGGATAAAAAGAAAAAAATATTGCAGAATTATGATTTCGAAAATTTTATAGAAATCCTTCCATCAAAAGAGACTTTTTTAAAATTAAAAAATAACCATTTGATCTTTCAAATTAAAAAGAGTGAAATCAAAATTGGAGTCAAAGTTTCTCTTGATGATCCTGAGATCCCTTTTATAGATATGCCCATATCATTAACACTCGACTTTATTATCAAAATCAAAGATTCTTTTTTTGAAAATTATACCGACATCAATTTATTACCCAATAGAATTTTGTACCTCAGTAATGTAAAACCGGCTGATGAACCAAATACATTCAAATACATTCCTCTTTTAGCAAACCCTGTCTTCATAAACGACACCTATTTCATATCCGAAGTTTCTTCCCCTAAAATGATAGAACCTCTGAATCAATTCGAAAAAAGGGGTGTTTTAGGAATTATTTCTTTAAAAATGCGGGGAGACGTTGCAGCGCCAAATATTCTGACAGCTCAAAAAAAAATAATTACACCTACTCCAAATTTTAAAATCCATTTTAATAATAGAAAAACCATTTGGAAATACACCAGAGCCAACAGTGATTTTGAAGTAGAAACAAACCTTGAGAAACCCCTGACTAAAAATGGTTTTGTAGAAATAGATCCGAATACTGATTTCACTACTAATCCTGCAGAAGCATCAGATTACCAATACCCCAATCCCTCGGTAAAATCAATTCAAAAAATAGGTTCAAAAACATATTCGCAAATATTCATCTAAAAAAATTATACTTATGGCAACTACTTACAAAACACCCGGCGTTTACATTGAGGAGATTGTAAAATTCCCCCCATCAGTCGCACAAGTTGAAACAGCTATTCCCGCATTTATTGGCTATACCGAGAAAGCAACCAATAAGATTAATGGAGATTTAAAAAAGATTCCAACAAGAATCACTTCATTATTAGATTATGAGAAATTTTTTGGGTATTCAAAACCAGAAACATCTATTAACGTAACTATAAATGACATTACTACCGCAAACGGAGATGTAAGGTCTTTTGTCATTGACCAACCTACAAGCAAGCAACCATTTTTGATGTATTATTCTTTACAATTGTTCTTTGCCAACGGCGGAGGTCCCTGCTACATTATATCAGTTGGCCGTTATGGAGATGATTTAGATGATTCTGATACGCCAGTAACTGTTGCTTCAATTGGTAATTCAAATAGTGGATTAACTAGTGGTCTAGCTGAATTAGAGAAAATAGATGAACCTACTCTTATTCTTTTCCCAGATGCTACTAAAGCAATAGACGCAACTAAAGATACTTTTTATGGACTATACAATCAAGCTTTGGCTCAGTGCAAAAAACTGCAAGACAGATTTACTATCATAGACACATTAAATTACGATGCTAATAGCCCAACTGACACCAATATTGATGATTTGAGAGGGGTTATTAATTCCGAAAAAGATACTTTAAAATATGGTGCTGCTTATTACCCTCATTTAGAAACCATTCTGGATTATGCGTATGATGCATCTAAAATTACATTAAAACATTACTCTTATACCGCTAATGCATATAACCAAATCGAACAGAATTTAATCGTTATTGAAGATCTAACAACTGGTATTACTCCGACAGTTGCCAAGTTAATTTCTGAACCTGCACCAAATGAAATTGCTGGAAAAGTAAGTAACACCCTTTTTCATTTATACAATAATACAACAGGATTTGATTTAGGAGGCACATTTACTAGTAATGCTACCAAAAAAACACTTTTTTTAACCCTTTTAGATGAGCTTTTATCAACTTTAGAAGAATTATCAATACTTAAAAAATTATTGAATGATGAAGCTAATGCGGCTATTAGTACTATAGACGAAAATCCAACAATCGCCGCAACAATCGCCGCAACATTGTCAACATTCAATTTAAGTTTTGAAGGAAACAACAAAATTGATAAAGTTTATAAAAATCTAAAAGATTTAAAGAAAAAGGTACTGCTCGAAAACGACACTGCCAAATTGTTAAAAATCATCAAAACAGACAGTATTAGTTTTGACAAAGAACTACAAAAATTAGTAACGTACACACCTCTCAACACACAAGTTGGAATCAGTGCTCTGACAAACAATTTTGCTAATATAATAACTGACCTTACACCGCTATTGGCAGCAATAAAATCTGTTGATACAAAAGATGTTAATAATGGCATATTAAACGGGAGAAAACTAAGCGACATAGAACCGATTGACAACGCAACCTACAATAAAATCCTTGCCGAGATTTCCAATCTCTCAATAACACTACCACCAAGTTCAGCAATGGCTGGAATATATTCAAGAGTAGATGCTGATCGTGGGGTTTGGAAAGCACCAGCAAATGTTAGTTTAAACTATGTTATTAGTCCTACCGTAAAAATAACAAATACTATACAAGATGGATTGAATATTGACACTACCCAAGGGAAATCAATTAATGCCATTAGAAATTTTACTGGTAAAGGTACTCTAGTTTGGGGTGCAAGAACCCTAGCAGGAAATGATAGTGAATGGAAATATATTCCCGTGAGACGATTCTTTAACATGGCTGAAGAATCTATAAAAAAAGCGACAGAGCAATTTGTTTTTGAACCTAATGATGCCAACACATGGATTCGTGTGAGAGCTATGATCGAAAATTTCTTAATACTTCAATGGAGAGCCGGGGCACTCGCTGGTTCTAAACCAGAACAAGCATTCTACGTACGAGTGGGCTTAGGACAAACCATGTCGGCTATAGACATCTTAGATGGCAAACTGATCATTGAAATAGGCATGGCAGTAGTAAGACCTGCTGAATTCATTATTCTTAAATTCTCTCACAAAATGCAAGAGGCATAATAGCTAAAACAATTTTCAATAATTAAAAAAATAAATCATGAGCAATTATCCATTATCAAAGTTTCATTTCTCAGTTGACTGGGGTGGAACAAAAATAGGCTTTACAGAAGTTTCTGGCTTGGATGTAGAAACTGAAGTTATTGAATACAGACAAGGTGCCAGCCCAGAATATAGCAAGATAAAAATGCCCGGGATGCAAAAATTTTCAAACATTACTCTAAAAAGAGGCACTTTTAAAAGTGATAACGAATACTATAACTGGTGGAATACTGTAAAATTAAACACCATTGAGAGAAGGGATATTACCATCAAATTACTTAATGAAGAACACGAGCCGGTAGTAGTTTGGAAAGTCAAAAATGCTTGGCCGACTAAAATTCAATCGACAGATTTGAAAGCCGATGGAAATGAGGTCGCCATAGAATCTATGGAACTTGTTCATGAAGGATTATCCATTCAAAATGACTAATCATGGCAAATTATTATCCTCCCGTAGGCTTCCATTTTTTGGTTGAATTTGAAGGTCTTGGAACGCAAGCAAAAGACCACCAGTTCCAATCTGTTTCTGGTTTATCTGTAGATATCGAAACTGAAGAAATTGCCGAAGGTGGGGAAAATAGATTCAAACACAAATTACCCGTTAAAACCAAATATCCAAATTTGGTTTTAAAACGAGGGATGCTCATTGACTCAAAAGTTATTGACTGGTGCAAAAATGCTATCGAAAATTTCGAATTTAGGCCCGTAAACTTAACCGTTAAGTTGCTTAATGAAGCGCATCAACCTTTACTATCTTGGAATGTAGTTCATGCCTATCCGGTAAAATGGTCCGTAGAAGATTTTAACGCCCAAGAGAGCAAACTCGTGGTAGAAAGCTTTGAACTTACTTATAATTATTTCACTACAATCAAAAACTGATGCCGATAGAAATAAGAGAGCTACACATTAAAATTAATGTGAACGAAGGGAGTAGCAATTCCAATCCAAAAAAAGACACAAAAAGCAAAGACAAAGATGTTGTAGCAGAATGTGTCGAACAAGTAATGCAAATTATTGAACGACAAAAAGAACGATAATCATGGCTTCAGGTGAATTAGAAAAGTTAAAAGTTGTCGCGTATAGTGATCCAGAATTCAATAATAGAATTGCCGATGGCGAATTTTCTACCTTATTAAATCCTGAAAAATACACCTATCACTATAGGATAGAACAAAACGATGATCAAGCAGCTGGGACAAGTACTGTTTCGCCTCGTTTCAACAAAAAACTTCCTGAAAACTTAGAACTTGAATTTGTTTTTGATAGATCTGGAGTCATTAATGGATTTGCAAGTTCAGATGATGGTGTAATAGACGATATTGAAAAATTTAAAAAGGTCATTCTCGATTACAATGGTGACGAACATAAACCCAATTATCTTATTATTTCATGGGGAAGTCTTCTTTTTAAAGGAGCACTTACCGAAATGGATATTGAGTTTAAATTATTCAAACCTGATGGAACTCCAATTAGAGCTGTTGCTAAAGCTAAATTTCAAGGTTTTGTTGAAGACAATCTAAGAGCAGCCAGAGAAAACAATCAGTCCCCTGATTTAACCCATTACAGAATAGTCAAAGAAGGAGATACGCTTCCACTAATGACCTACAGAATTTATGGAGATTCTAAATATTATCTGGAAGTGGCAAGAGTGAATAATCTAATCAATTTTCGAAAATTAAAAACTGGCCAAGAAATATTCTTTCCACCCTTACAAAAACAAATATAAATGAACAATAGCGGAGTCATACAAACTAGCCAAAGTGCCGATTTAGTGACATACAAAATTCTTATTAAAGGTGAGGAATTGTCCAAAACCTATCAGGTTAAGAGTATTGTGGTTCACAATGAAATCAATAGGATTCCTATGGCTCAAATTATATTGATTGATGGTGAAGCTTCCGAAAGGGATTTCAAACTTAGTAATGAAGATTTACTGATTCCAGGAAAGGAAATAGAAATCAAAGCTGGCTATCATTCTGATGAAGAAACCATTTACAAAGGCATTATCATAAAACACTCTATCAAAATCAATGACAGTATTTCTTGTTTAATTGTCGAATGTAAAGACAAAGCTGTAAAATTAACCATTGGAAGAAAAAGCAAATACTTCTATGATCAAAAAGACAATGAAGTTTTTGAAGAAATCATAGGCACTTATGGTCTCGACAAAGATGTTGAAACCACCAACTTTAGTCATAAAGAAATAGTTCAATATAATACTTCCGATTGGGATTTTATTGTTTCAAGAGCGCAAGCAAATGGCAAACTATGTTTTGTAGAAAACGGCAAAATAGCCATAAAAAAACCAGATGTAACTTCAAATTCTCTTGAGACAATCACTTTTGGAGCCACTATGCTGGATTTTGATGCTGAGATTGATGCTAGAAATCAATTTTCAAAAGTTTCATCATACAGCTGGAGTTACACCAATCAAGAGTTAGTCGAAATTGAAGCTGCTGATCCAAACATTTCCTTAAACGGAAATCTAACCTCATCCGATTTAACCAAAACAATTGAATTAGAGAACTTCGAATTGCGTCATGGCGGAAATATCACTGAAACTGAACTGCAGGATTGGGCCAATGCCAAATTACTTTTTCAACAATTATCAAAAGTACGTGGAAGAGCTAAATTTCAAGGAATTCCAAATATAAAGCCAAACACTATAATAACCTTAGAAGGTGTTGGTGATCGTTTTAATGGAAAAGCCTACATCACTGGAGTTTTACATCAAATTTCAGAAGGCAACTGGACGACAGATGCTCAATTTGGATTAAATCCCGAATGGTTTTCGGAAACCTATGAAATTAATACGCCATCCGCATCAGGAATTATACCCGCAATAAAAGGATTGCATGTTGGTATTGTTACGCAATTAGAAAGTGATCCAAATGAGGAAGACAGGATTCTGGTAAAAATCCCCATTATAAACAATGATGAACAAGGTGTTTGGTGCCGAATTGCTTCTTTGGATGCTGGCGATAAACGCGGTGCTTTTTTCAGACCTGAAATTGAGGACGAAGTCATTATCGGTTTTATCAACGAAGATCCTAATAACGGAATTGTTTTAGGAATGCTAAACAGTAGTGGAAAACCAGCTCCTATTGTTGCCAGTGATGACAATCATGAAAAAGGTTTTGTTACCAGAAGTGAAATGAAATTGATATTTAATGATGATAAAAAATCGATCAATATTGAAACTCCTGCCGGTAAAAAAATAACCCTGGATGAAGATGCTGGCACAATTGTAATTGAAGACGAAAACTCTAATATCATCACAATAGACAGCAATGGTATCAAAATGGAAAGTGCAGGCAAAATAGAATTAATTGCCACAGGAGATGTCAATATTGAAGGGGCAAATGTAAATATTAAAGCTAGTCAACAATTCAAAGCCGAAGGAAATTCAGGTGTTGAAATGTCTTCGAGCGCCACAGCTATTTTAAAAGGAAGTATTGTTCAAATAAATTGATGAAATGGGAGCACCAGCAGCAAGAATTAGCGATATGCATGTCTGTCCAATGGTTACAGGAACTGTACCTCATGTAGGCGGACCTATATTACCAGCAGGATGCACAACCGTACTTATAGGTGGAACACCCGCTGCGCGAGTTGGTGATATGGCAACTTGTTCTGGCCCACCTGACGTCATCATTGTGGGATCTGCAACAGTACTTATTGGAGGAGTACCTGCGGCAAGAATGGGCGATTCGACTGCGCATGGAGGCACAATTGTAGCAGGATTACCAACTGTTTTAATAGGATAACCGATGGAAAGCAAAAAAGGATTTTTAGGAACCGGATGGAGTTTTCCTCCTGAATTTAAGAAATCAACAAAATCTGTTGTCATGATTTCAGATGAAAAAGACATTAAGAGCAGTATGGAAATTTTATTATCGACCAAGGTAGGAGAGCGCATTATGCAGCCTAAATATGGTTGCAATTTGGATGAATTAATCTTCAATCCACTAAATCGAACCTTAAAGACCTATGTCTCCGAACTAATAAAAACGGCTATTCTTTATCATGAACCTAGAATTGATGTAGTTCAAATTGACATTACTAAAGGTGATGACCTACAAGGGGAATTACTAGTGATTTTAGATTATAAAATAAGAGCAACAAATTCAAGAATTAATATGGTGTATCCATTTTACAAAGGAGAAGGAACTGACTTATAAAAATTCACAAAATGAGCAATGATTGTAAAACTATCCTAAGCGTTTTGACCAAAAATGGAACCTTCCAAAAACAAAGGTATATAGACGCATTACAACCGAATAATATTCAACTTTTTGATTTGGAAATCTCAGATTGGATTTTGTTTGCCTACACTTTTGCGGGATATGTTAACTATTTTGAGACAAACAATCAAACAACTATTTCTGGTGATTGGAAACCTTTTTTTAATCAATTTGAATTAGAAAGTAAAAATCCTGATTATAAAAACTCTTTTGAATTTCTAAGAATCAAAAATGACATCAATACAATTATAGATGATTATAAAAAAGAAGCGTCGTTTACCCCTCATATTGCCCTTTTTATATCATTTCTGCTCCTTTTAGAAAACAGCAAAAAGAGGTTCAACGGTATAACCAAAAGACATCTTGATTTTTATTATAAAGAGATTCTGCAAATAGAAAAACTTCCTGCTACTCCAGATAAAGTGTATATGCTTTTTGAATTGGCAAAAAATGCTACCCAACAAAAGATAGATGCTAAAACAGCCTTTGATGGTGGTAAAGATATCATTGGCAAAAATAGATTATACAAATCATCTGAAGAGCTAATTGCCAATAAAACCACAGTAGCATTACTGAAAAATGTTTATCATGACGGTACTAATAAAAAAATTGTAGCCAGCCCAATAGCTAATTCTTATGATGGGATTGGCGGTAAATTTCCAAATGAAAACGTTCAGTATTGGCCATTTGGACACGGCAATGACATCAATTATCCTGAATTGCCAAACGCTACTTTAGGTTTTAGCATTGCATCACCAATACTTTTACTCAGTGAAGGAAAACGAAATGTTGAAATCAGTTTTGTTTTCAAAGAAAATATACCAAACACAAATTCCAATCATATTATTGACTTTACATCCATTTTTCTAACCACTGCTAAAGGATGGTTTGAAGTCCCTGAAATAAAAAGTGCTATTACTGTGAAAAATGGCACTTTCAATACTTCATTCAATTTAAAAACGATGAAAATAGCATTTCAACTGGATGAAAATGTTGATGCTATAACCAATTATAATAGTAAAATTTTAGAGACTGAATTTGAAAGTCAGCTCCCAATTGCAAAATTCATACTCAACACATCCGAAGTTAATGGCTTTGAATTATACAAATCATTGGCGCAAAATACACTTGAAAGTATTATTATAAAAATTGATGTCCAAAATGTAAAAAATGTTCTTTTGGAAAATGACAATGGTACCATTAATGCAGCAAAACCATTCTTTCCTTATACACCAATTCCAGTTGTTGGCTCTAATTTTTATATCAAATACGAAGAAGCATTTGCTAAAAACTGGAACACTATAGACATAAGCCTTAATTGGAAAAATACTCCCGATAATTTCCCTGATCACTACAAAACCTATAAAAATTCATCTATAAACTCTATCAGTCCAGCTGATTTTCTTGCAAATTTAAATGCTGCTGGTGATGAGATTGTAACTGAAGACGCTTATTTCAAATATGATTTAGACTTACTATCCAATAATGTTTGGACGGAAAACAAAAACAACGAAACATTAGTTACAAAAGAAGCTGGTAGTTACAAAACTAATTTTACCATTACGAATTCCAGTTTCAACACGGATAAAAATGGTCAGCTAAAATTGATTTTAAAAACATCATTTCTTCATAGTTTATATCCTAAAATTTATGCGTTGGCTCTGTCCTGTGATAACTCAAGTGTATTATTGCCTAACGAACCTTATACTCCACTGGCAGAAAATTTAATACTCAATTATACCGCTTCAGAAACCAGTGTATTCAAAGAAGAAACTGGAAAAACTCTCGAAAAAACTTATTCCAATAATGAAACAAAACTGTACCATATTCATCCTTTTGGTTATTCTGAAGAACATACCTATTTAAAATCTACTCTGGATTTTGTCACTGATAAAAACACAAATTTAGTTCCTACCTATTGCAAAGGCGGAGAACTTTTCATTGGTCTTGAAAACACTAAAAAACTGGAACAAATAACACTTCTATTTCAGGTTTTGGAAGGAAGTGAAAATCCATTGGCAAAATCTTTTATCGGAAACCAAAAAATCAAATGGTCTGTTCTGGGCAACAATGAATGGAAAACACTTGATTCTTCGGATATTTTATTAAATGAAACCGATAATTTGCTTAAATCGGGAATTTTTCGATTTAACCTTCCGAAAGAAGCGACGTTAGACAACACCACTTTGCCTAAAAATTATATTTGGCTTAAAGCCAAAATACATAAAGAATATGATGTTGTCTGCAAAATAATTGGCATACATACGCAAGTCGTTTTAGCCACTTTTGAGGACAACTCAAATGATCTTTCGCATTTAGAAAGGGGTCTTTCGGCAAAAACCATTTCAAAGTTGACACAAAGAATCAGTACCGTCAAAGCCGTTTCGCAACCCTACAATAGCTTTGATTATAAACCATCTGAATCCGACAGTGATTATTATCGAAGAATTAGCGAAAGACTCCGTCATAAAAATAGAGCTATTACCATGTGGGATTATGAACACATTCTGCTACAGGAATTTCCAGAGCTTTATAAAGTCAAATGCTTAAATCATACCTCAGAAACTTCTTTTCAAGCTCCTGGAAATGTAACTCTGGTTGTAATTCCTGACACTGTCAATAAAAATGTATTCGATATTTATCAGCCACGAGTAAGCACGGCAACTTTAAATAAAATAAAAAATCATATCAGTCCGCTTAATTCATTACATATCAATACCATTGTGATGAATCCAAATTATGAAGTGATCAAAGTGAGTCTCGCCGTAAAATTTAAAGCTGGATTTGACATCAACTTTTACACTCAGGAACTGGGAAATGATATTACTAAATTCTTGTCTCCTTGGGCTTATGATAAAAACGTGCCTTTGACTTTTGGAGCAAACATCAACATTAGTGTTTTAATCAATTATTTAGAAAAGTTAGGGTATGTAGATTATTTGGAAGATGTAAAACTGTTGAAAAATGATGTTCAAGGACAAAAAACAGTTTCTCCATCTAACCCAAAATCCATCTTGGTTTCGGCAAAGCCAAATGAACATATCATAAGTACAAATATTGTAGGCTGCAAAGAAATAACAATTGAAGATAACGAAGAATGTCAACTGTAAACAAAAATAGCACTATCCCAAAAAACATAAGTTCAAATGATGATTTGAGCTTTGATTTCTTGCGTAAAAAGGGAATTGAGTATATTGAATCCTTGGGAAGTAAATTTTGGACCGATTACAATACTCACGACCCAGGAATTACAATTCTTGAGGTATTGTGCTATGCAATTACCGATTTAGGCATGCGAATTAGTCTCCCGATTTCCGATTTATTAAGTAATAAAGTTGCAGATCAATTTGAAGATCAATTTTTCAAAGCATCCGAAATATTGCCCAACAAAACTGTGACTGCATTAGATTACAGAAAAATAATATTGGATATTGATCACCTTCACATAAAAAATTGCTGGTTCGAAAAGTATTCTAAAAAACTATATGTAAACTGCAAAGACGCAAAATTTTCATTTGATAAAAACGACTTTAATAGCGTTCCCCAAGAATTTATAAAAGAAACCGATATCAAAGGATTATACACCATTTTGGTTGATATTGAAGAATCTGATTTGGCTAAAAAAATCCTTTTGAAAAAACAGATTTTAGACAAATTTCATCAAAACAGAAATCTTTGTGAAGATGTCGTTGAAATCAAAGAAGTTGAAATACAGCCCATCGCCATTTGTACCCAAATTGAAATAGATCCAAAGGCAGACGAAGAATATATTCATGCTTTAATCACATTAGCTCTCGAAAATTATCTATCTCCTACAGTCACTTTCTATTCGCTTTCGCAAATGATTGAAAAAGGATACACTAGCGACCAAATTTTTGAAGGTCCATTATTGGAAAAAGGTTTTATTGATACGACAGAACTTGCAAATTCCTCTTTAAGAACTGATGTTCGACTTTCGGACGTTATCCAAATTATTATGAATATTGAAGGGGTGCTTCTTATAAAAGACATCTCCATAAACTATTGCAACACTATAGATAATGCTGTCAAAGAATGGGTTTTGTGTATTGATGAGGGGAAAAAACCAATATTGTGCGACAAAAGTACATTTAGTTTTTTTAAAGGAATATTGCCTGTTAATGTAAATAAAACAAAAGCAGCCGAATATTTATTTGAACTCAAAAAAGACATTGAAATCAGACAAAGAAAAGCTTCAGAAAACAAAGAATTAAAAATTCCTGAAGGCAGAATTACCGATGCAGGTTTTTATTCCAGTATTACAAATGATTTTCCTGAAACGTATGGAATAGGCGAAATTGGTCTGTCCGATAGTGTTTCCACCGAAAGAAAAGCCAAAGCAAAACAACTGAAGGGATATTTATTGTTTTTTGATCAAATATTTGCTAGTTATTTCAAGCATCTCAGCAATGTAAAAGAGTTACTTTCTATAAACAATAGCCTTACAAAAACCTATTTTACGCAAACCATAACAGATTTAACTGGTTTTGATAATTTAGTAAATCACTACGAAATGGACTCTGACTTACTTTCGGATGATTTGTTTGAAAAAATAGACGATTCCATAAAACGAAACAATCTATTAAAAGATCATTTGATTTCCCGATTTGCAGAGCGTTTTAGCGAATATGCCTTCTTGATGAAAACATTATATGGAACGGTATCAGACGAAATTGTTCTACAAAACAAGTCTAACTTTCTGTCCAATTACAATACGATAAGCAGCCAACGAGGTTCTGGTTTTAACTATTACAAACAGCCTTCAAGTAACTTATGGAATACTTTTAATGTAACGGGTTTAGAAAACAGAATTGCTGGACTTCTCGGAATTAAAGGAGATATTAATCCTATTACAGGCAAAAGAGGAATTAAAAGAAAAAATTTATCCAATTTATTCATTCAAATTTATGATCCAACACCTGAAACTCCAGCCACAAACTTTAGATGGCGAATAAAGAACAGTCAAAATCACATTATTCTATCTGCTACAGATGATTATAAAACAGAATCTGCCGCTGCCACCGAACTCTATTTTTCCATTCTAAAAATTCTGGTAACGAGCGAAAACGAAATTAAAGAAGGTTTTGAAATTCCTTTTACAGAAAAAGTGATTGGAACATTTGAAATTCACTCGGCCGATAGTGGGAAACTTTCTTTTCATATTATCAATCCAGAAATTACGGACATTAACAACCCAAATAGAATAATTGCAAAACAATACAAATTCTACGACACTCTCGATGAAGTTAAAACAGCAATTCTGGCATTAATTAAATTTTTTAAAGAAGAATTTAGCGAAGAAGGTATTTTTTTGGTAGAGCACATTCTGTTACTTCCTAAAGATGATGAAACCACAACTGACGATCATTTCATTCCAATATGCGCTGAAGATTGTATGGAAGACTGCTGTATTCCAGACCCATACTCTTTCAAAATAAGTATCATTCTTCCTGGCTATACTTTTAGATTCTCTGATATCAATTTTAGAAATTATGCTGAGGACGTCATTAGACAAGAAATCCCTTCACATATTTTGGGCAAAATCTGTTGGATTGGCTATAGAAAAGACCACATTAATACAGTTGATAATGATTTAGTCGATTTTGAAAAAGACTTTAAAAATTTCTTACTCCATAAAAGTAATAACAATCAAGATGAATTACCTCAATTCATAAAAACATTGACAAAATTAAATTCGATTTACCCTACCGGAAGACTTTATAATTGTGAAGATGAAAACGAGGAACTTAATGGAAAAATAATACTGGGAAAAACAAATTTAGGAACAATATAAAATTTTAAGGCCATGGCAACTAAACTCGATAATATTACTGGACAATATCATAGTTATGTGGAAGATCAGGTATTAACACATCATCAGCTTAACGAAACTATTGATTATTTTGATGATCAAAGTCGTTTACAAAAAGTGTTCCTGACTGGTACCGGTATAGCTTGTGGCTTTGCTATTTCGATTACCCCTGACCACACTTCTATCTCCATTACCCAAGGAACTGGGATTACAACAGATGGTGACTTAATAAAACTTCAAAAAAAATCTTCTGATGAAGATTTGATAAAAAAAACTAAACAAAAACTTGTCACAGTAAATTTTTCCAGTATAATTTACAAGTCATTTAAACCTTTTACAATTGATAAAGCAAACTATTTTCATTTTTTAAAAAACGATGCTATTTTGCCTTTATGGGAATTATTACCTGAAAAAAAAGCTGATGAACAAATAGAAACAGGGGAACAATTATTAACTGCCTTTCCCGATTTTGCCAATATAACAGGTTATGTAGTCATTTTATACCTCGAAAATTATTCGAAAGATGCGTCGCTATGTAGTCAAACGGATTGTTCGAATCAAGGTGGCGAAGAAGTATTTAATCTAAGAGTTTTGTTGTCCAGCAAAGCTAATGCCGATTCTATAATTGCCAATGATAGTCTTTTCAGCAAATACAACTATTTTAACAATTATCAATTACTTCCAGAATTGGGCGTCAAAAAAGTGGTTCCCAATTATAATACTTCGCAAACTGCAATTCAAATCAGACAACTTTTTAATGCAGTTGTTAGCGATACTACATTTAAAACCAGTCTGAAAAACAGCATTTCAACGATACTTACAAGCTTTGGATTTACCACGGAAGCGACTACGATTAATACTGGTATAACAACGTTATTCAACATAGCGAGTATTCCTAATGATATTCATTACAGATATGATGCACTAAAAGATATTGTAGCTACTTACAAAGAATTAAAAGATTTATACATCCAACTTTGTTCCGAATGTAATCCTCCTTTTGGTTCTTTCCCAAAACATTTGATGCTAGGATTAATCGAAGACACAGGAGATTACAAATCCTATCGCCATCGATTTTATAAAGCTCCCATTTTAGATAACCAAAATAAAACCTTCAAAAATTTTACGCTTCTTGTTCAAAGACTTTTATCGATAACTCAAAAATATGGTGTCGTTGCTGCTGCAAATAATGTAAAAATTACGCCATCTAAATCAACTGGGAAATTGGGACAAAAGGCGATTCCCTATTACTATAATGTTGACAATCCATTTCTAAATTCATGGGATTTTGAGAAAAAAAATATCTATCTGCAAAAAGCAAATTTTAGCTATCATACGCTTAATTTATTGAACGATGATTCTATCAAATTTCCGCTTCAATATACATTAGACGATTATGATTTTTATAGAATTGAAGGCTATTTGAATGATAGTATTGATGATGTCAATGCTAATCTGAACACTCAAAAAATCACTTTCGGTCTTGATTTTGATTTTCAAATCATTGATATAATTAAAGATAAAGACAAACTGAAAAAATTATTAAACAGCAATCCTTCTTTTGAACACAAAGGCGGCGTAAAAAAAGGTGGTACATTATTACTCCTCAAAGAGGGTGATGCTTTTATATCAGATTTTGCAATAGATTACAAAATTACAAGTGATAATGACCTTGGCTGTTGTACTATTGTCGAATGTATTTACCCTTGGATTAGCTCCTTAAAATACATCAATAATCTATCTCGTAGTCTAAAAGGAACTCCAAGCAGAGTCAAAGCAATGCCAACTCATTATATTCTTAATATTAGAAATTACAGTATCAATGGTGTTCCTTTAATAAACAAACCTGTTGTGATTCGTATTCCAATAAATAATGAAATTTTCCTTAGAAGATTACATGCTGTAATGGAAAAAATAAATCTTCAATTCCCGGCAGGATTAGTCTTTGACTTTATAGAGGAACAAAAAAAACTAAAAATAACCAAGTTAGAGAAAGATAAATTTGTTTTTGAAGTTCAAGATATAACACTTACTACTAACAGTCCTGTCTATAGATTGACAGAAAACGGTATCAGTAGAAACAATAGACCTTACAGAGTAGCACAAATTACTACTACTATTACAAATGCTTATCAACAAGATATTTACAAAACACTACAAAGCACATATGCCCCAATTAATAAAGATGATGATTATGGTCGTTTTAATGAAGATTGGAGAAAATGGGAAAAACTAAGAAATCTTCTAAAAGATGAAAAGAATGAAGTAACTACTGGCTTACAACGATTTATTACTAAGATGGATCATTTTAATGATATTCCAACCAATACCTCAGGTGTATTTGTTAGAAAGGAGTTGCAGGATATTGCCGCAGAAATTCATAATGCCAGCACACTATTTAGAACTTTAGAAGTATCAATCGGTGGCGATTGGACTAGCGGTAATTGGGTAAATAGTTCTATGATGAACTATTATACTCAAAACTCAAAAAACACTAATGATGATGTAGTTTTATTTATTAGACTTAGAAAAAAATTGCACAATGAAAACGGAATAAGTAAATATATTATTCACATAAATAATCCTTCAAACTTAGATTTAAGTGCATTGACTCCTATATTTAATAAGTATGCCCAAAAAGCGGAGTTTTATCTACAGAAACCAACAGGAGGACTATTTATCCCTATAACTTAGGAAATATTGAGGCATTAAAAAAGCCTCAGGCCACAAAACGCTAGCAGACCTGAAGCTCAAAGGGGGGAGGAACATAATAAATCGAAAATGAGACGAAGCGGAAAATAACCACCGAGAACCAAAAACAACATACACAGAACACACAAACCCAGTAATCCAACACGGATCCAGCTAAAGTACAAAACATATAAATACAAAGCAACAAAAATGAAAAAAAATAAACATTTGATAGAAAAAGTTTTTTTAGAAGTTAACACCAACTCCATGAAGGTCGCAAACGCTCTAAAGAACAATATCAATGTGTTTATTAAAACCGAATTATTAGTGCTAATTGAACAAGAATTGGATTTGCTTTTATCAGATGAAAATGAAATTTTACAAATTGAAAAATTAGATATTTCAATTGATGCTACTTTACTTCAAAATGACTCTATAAATGATCTGGAGCTTAAAGAAAAAATTAAAAATCAACTGTCTCAAAAATTAGAATTTGCAAAAAAACAATTGACTGCAAATAAAATCAATAGTGAAAACAACCAAATACTTTCATTAGCTGAAAAGAAAACTAATACTCTCATCTATTATTTAACAAATGGTGTAATGCCGTGGTGGGTTGCAAACAATGACGATACGATTTTTAATGATCAAGATCTAGTTTCATTAATTAATTCAGAAAATTTTAAACAGCAGTTTCAAAATATTTTAGATAAGACTATTGTACAAAAAAGGCTAATCAACCAGTTTTCTAATAACCAGTTGTGTCAAATCATATCCACTCTAACTGCTCGAAAAAATAGATTACAAGACAACAAAATAATCTCAAATCTCAATCAGGAAAATAATTTCCAACTGAAAGAAATCTTTTGGACTTCTGTATTTAAATATCTAAAAGATAAAAACTCAACTCTAATTAGGGATTTCTATTTTAAGAATGTCAAAAAATTCGAGCTTTGGAGCTTACCTTTTGAGGAATTTATTATCAGTATAAAACAATTTATTCCTTATAATAATAATGATGATATAGCTATTATTTCAACAACTAAAAAAGAATCTGAATATATTTCAGAACTCCAAAAAGGATTTTATATCCAAAATGCTGGTTTAATTATCATTCATCCATTTATAAAAGACTTATTCAAAAACTGCAATCTTATCAAAGAAGGCAACACTATAATTGACAAGGAACTGGCGGTACATATTTTACATTATGTTGCTACAAAAAAAGAGCAGGATTATGAACATGCTATGGTTTTCGAAAAATTTTTATGCGGAATTCCAGTTCAACAACCTATTCAAAGAGAAATTAAAATTGATGATTCCCATAAAAAACAAGTCGAAGAAATGCTTCAATCTGTTCTTCAACATTGGAATGCATTAAAAAGCACCTCAACTGATCTTTTAAGAAATGAGTTTCTACAAAGAGAAGGAAAACTGGATATTCAGGACAATAATCCACGATTATTTATAGAAAAGAAAACACAAGATTTATTATTAGAAAAAATGCCATGGAATATAAGTGTGGTCAAAATACCATGGATCGAAAAAATAATTTATACCGACTGGTAAAAAATAAAAATTATGAGAGCTTTTGAAAACAGAAAACTGGAAAATCATCCATCAAGTCCTTTTTTTGGAAAAAAAATCCAGACAAAGATAAAAACTGGTGAACGCGGTGATCGATATGAAGTTGAAGCAGATAACGTTGCTGACAAAGTAGTCAATAAAACCGCTACCAATTCTAATGGGCTGTTGCAAACCAAAAAGGAAGAGGAAATACAAAAAAAATCCATTTCAAACAGCATTACTCCTTTGCAGAAAAAAGAAATAAAAGAAGAAGAACCTGTACAAAAAAAAGAGGATGAAGATAAAGTACAGAAAAAAGAAATCAAAGATGAAGAGCCAATCCAAAAAAAGGAGGATGAAGAGAAACCTGTACAAAAAAAAGCAAATAAAAAATCTCCAGACATTCAAAACCACAGAGTAGAATCTAGCCTCTCAAATTCTAAAGGGGGTGGAAATAAAATAGACAAGAACACTAAACGTGAAATGGAATCTGGCTTTGGAGCCGATTTCAGTAATGTTCGTATTCACACTGATGACAAGGCTGTGAATATGAGTCAAGAGTTAGGCGCTCACGCTTTTACACATGGAAATGACATCTATTTTAATCAAGGAAAATACAACCCGGAATCTACTGAAGGAAAACATTTATTAGCCCATGAATTGACACATACTATTCAACAAGAAGGGCTAATTCCTGATAAATTACAATTCACAATTGGCGATGGAAATGATTTACAATCCCCTAGATTTTCTGGGGATGCTGTTTTAGAAGCCTGTTTAGACAATGAACAAAGATTATCTAACGGGAGTACTGGCGCTCCAGTTGCTCTAATCCAACAAGCCTTAATAGACGCCGGCTTTCCGTTACCTCGTTTTGGAGCCGATGGTATTTTTGGGAATGAAACCAAATCGGCCTTGCAAAATTTCCAAAGAGCATCCTCTTTAAGTGCTGATGGCATAGTAGGACCAAGTACCATGTCGGCTTTAGATAGTTTATATACAAAAGGGGCTCCACAACTGGCCCCAGCCATTCCCGTAAATCCTGCTCCAGTAACACCTCCCACCATCACAACCGAAACTATAAAATCAGCACCCGATGGTACTCCTGATACTAGAACGACTGTAGGAGTTGGAGAAAGAGTTCGATTGACGGCCGATACCGTCGGAACTTGGACAGTATCACACGGACATATCATTGGGCTTAATAACGGCGCATCAATTGTATGGGAAGCTCCTGCAATAGCTGCAAATCCAACAATAACATTAACAACACCTGGTGGTACAAAAGTTATTCCTTTCACTGTGATTCCACCAGACGGACTCAGCATGGTCGTATCCACCAATGACGCAATAGCTGTAGGAACGGCAGGTGCTTGCATGATCACCAATGTAACTGTTAATCCGTTGAATGTTAATCTTGGAAGAACCCAATGGCTCGAAATTCCTGGACCAGCCACCAATGTTTCTGGGTACTTTAATCAATTTGGAGCAGCTACCATTTTTCATCATCCAAACCCTAATTTTTTACCCTTTAATGATAACAATACCGGTCTAACTGATCACGCTGCTTGGGAAGCTGTGCCTGCTCCTTTTTCGCAAGGAACGTTTGAATGGGTTATTCCTAATCATTATAAATTAGATGGAGAACCTGGTCGAGGAAGATTATTTACAAATACCGTTCAAGCTTTTTTTATGACGCCATTAGGTACAATGATGATTACAAAAGCTGGAGCTTCGGTAATACGAACCATTAACAATCTGGTAATTTAAATCATGTCCGAAAATATAGAAATAAAGTTAATTATGAGTTCAGACAAAATAATCTATAGTGATATAGAGAATTTTATAATCGGATTAAAAATTACTAACAATAATGATAAGGCAGAAAAATTTGATATTTCAAAAACAAAACTATTTGTCAATAACGCAGAAAGTATCGCATGGAGTTTATGTACTCAAAATGGAACTATAATCAATCTCACGATACCTTCAAAAAAAACAGAAACAATTCAATGGCCTTTAGGTACTGCATTGTTCCAAACTATTGGTGAGTATCATCTCAAACTACTATGGAATTCTATTGTTCAAGAAGCAAAAGTAACAGTAATGAAATAGCGTAATTCGAATAACATTCAAGATACATAAACGGGTTTAGAAACATGTTTAAATCAGCTTCATCTAATAAAGTAACTGCTAAATCGAGCAATTATAGCTCTCCCTTTCGAAGAGAAAATGGGAACAGCGACTTTATACAAGCTAAACTCAATTTTGGAAAATCTAATGATAAATATGAAATAGAAGCGGATAATGTTGCTGATAAAATTGTCAAAAAAAAACAAACCAAGAATCAAGACACTTTTTTTTCGCCTTCTCCATTAGTTCAAAAAAAACTAGCCAATGACATTCAAAAGCAAGAAGAAAAAAATAAAGAAATCCAACAAAAACCATTAGTTGAATCGATAACCCCTGTTATTCAATTGAAGCAGGAAAACAAAAATTTTCTTCAAAATAAATTAAGTATTACTAAAAAAGAAGAGTCTAAAACGAATGAAAAAAATTCTGTCTCTAAGCCATTAATTCAAAACAAACCCGAAGAGAAACTTCAAAAACAAACTGAAAAAAAAGAAGAAATTCAACAAAAACCATTAGTTGAATCGATAGCCCCTACTGTTCAATTAAAACAAGAAAAGGAAGAAATTCTTCAAAACAAACTGGATCCTCCTAAAAAAGAAGAATCTAAAACCAGTGAAATTTTTACTGCTCCTAAAGCTTTGATTCAAAACAAACCAGAAGAAGAAATTCAAAAACAAGCTGAAAAATCTACTGAAGTACCTCAACAAAATACTATTGAAACTTCATTAACAGAAATTAAGCCTAAAAAAGAAACCTTACAAAAAAAACCTGAACCTCTTAAAAAAGAACACCAGGTTACAGCTAAAACGCCAATACTTCAAACAAAATCGGAAGAGGAAGACCTACAGAAAAAAGAAATTGAAACTCAAGGAAAAGGAGAAGAACAACAACTTCAAATGAGTGGTGCGGGCGATACAAATCCTAACGATAATACTATTGAAAGTACCCTAAACAGTAGTAAAGGAGGTGGTTCTCTCCTAGCTCATAATATAAAAACGGAAATGGAATCTGGCTTTGGAGCCGATTTTAGCAAAATAAGAATCCACAGTGATTCTAATGCTGTAAAAATGAACAAACAGTTAGGTTCTCAAGCCTTTGCAACTGGTAATAATATTTATTTCAACGAAGGAAAATACAATCCTTCTTCTCAAAGTGGCAAACATCTTTTGGCACATGAACTGACGCATACTGTACAACAAGGGGCTTCGATACGAATGAAGCCTCAAATTACGCCTGCTCCAGAAATGATTCAAGGATCGTTTCTGGATTATGTTCCAGATTGGATAATTGATGATGCAAGACACATTCCAGGCTATACCTTATTTACAGTCATAATAGAATATGATCCGCTTCGCCAAATCGCTGTAGAAAGAACACCAATTAATCTCGTTGAAGGACTTATGGGACTTGTCCCTTTTGGAACGGCTATATTCGATAAACTTCAAGAATACGATATTTTACAACAGGTTTTTGATTGGGTTGAAGGCCGATTAGAAGAACTGGGGTTAACTATAGATGGAATTTTACATCTTGTAGAAGAAGTCTGGCACGCAGCATCATTTCCATATACTGGTATCATTGATTTGGTTATCGAAAAATTCAACACCGTAGTCAACCGAATCACTTCATTTGTTAGTTCAACAATAGATCAAGTTATAACATGGATCAAAGAAGCTTTAATAGGTATTGCAGAACCTTTATTAGCGGAAAACAAAGCTTGGTCTCTCATCAAAAAAATCATTAAATACGATCCTTTAAGAGATGAAGCCGTAAATGCAACAACTGTAGAAATATTAGAAGATTTTCTATTGTTGATTGACAGACAAACAGAATTGGAGCAAATGCGGGAAAAAGGCACTCTCCAAGAAACCGCTGATTGGCTAGATACTCAAGTTGGTACTTTTACCTCTTTGTTAGGGGAACTTCGTGGATTAATTACCATGGCTTGGGATGCCATTCAACCTGCAAATCTTGCCAATATTTCAGATAATCTTACTAATCTGGTTACGCAAGCTGGAGGATTTTTGCAAAGAGTTTGGGATTTTGCTTCGGGTGTTGCACTCAAAGTGTTAGAATTGGTCAAAGGTTCTTTACTGACTTGGCTTTCCGAACAAGCCAGCGGAGTAAGAGGCTATTCTTTAATTAAAGTAATTATAGGGAAAGATCCTTTTACACAAGCAGTCGTGCCCAGAACGGTTCCTAATCTTATCCGAGGATTTATGAGTCTAATGGATGGCGGAGAAGAACAATATGCACAGATGGAAGAATCTGGTGCCATTGCTAGAATTGTGGGTGAAATTGAAGCAGCTGTAGCCACGCTCAACATGACTCCGCAGTCTATAGTGCAATTGTTTACAAACATTTGGAATTCTATGACTATTGATGATCTCGTACATCCTTTAGATGCTTTTATGAGAATCATTGACACTTTTGGAGAACCAATAGGACGATTGATTGCGTTTGTAGCAGAAATTATTCGAATCGTCATTGTTGCTATTCTCGAAATCATGAATTTCCCTTTTGACCTCATCGGTAATATCATAACACGAGCATTAGAAGTTATTGATGACATCAAAAGAGACCCGATCGGTTTCTTAAAAAATATTCTAAGAGCTTTAAAACAAGGGTTCATTCAGTTCTTTGACAATATTGTAACGCATTTAATTAACGGTGTTACTGGTTGGCTAATGAGTGAATTGAGAGATGCTAATATCCCTGTACTGACTGACTTCTCTTTAAGAGGCGTAATCACTTGGGTATTGGAAGTACTGAATATCTCTATGGAAAGAATTTGGGAAAAACTTGCCGCACATCCGCGAATAGGACCAGCAAGAGTGGCTAGAATTCGTAGTATGATTAACACTCTCGAAGGTATTTGGACGTTCATCAAAGATGTTCAAGAACGAGGTATGGCTGCCATTTGGGATAAAATTCAAGAACAACTCAGTAATCTTTGGAATACCGTTCTCGATGCAGTGAAAAACTTTGTAATGGAACGCATTGTCAACCGAATAACTGCAAGACTTTTAAGCATGCTAGACCCAACAGGAATCATGGCAGTGATCAACGGAGCTATGGCTTTCTTCAATGCGATACAAAGTTTTATTCGCTATTTACGTGAAATGCTAGAGGTAGTCAACTCTTTTGTCAATGGAGTTGCCGATTTAGCCAGAGGCAATGTCGCCACCGCTGCTGATTATCTCGAAAGAACTATGGATCAAGCCATGCCGGTTGTGATAGGATTTTTGGCAAATCAAGTGGGATTAACTGGAATTGGAGCAAGAGTTGGCGAAATGATTGTTTCTGTTCGACAAATGGTTGACGAGGCACTAACTTGGCTCGTAAATCAAGCTGTTGACAGAGGGATGGCATTGTTGGATAGGATGATGGCAATGGGTGCTAGTGTTAGAGATGCTATTTTGGGATGGTTGGGAATAAGAAAAGAATTTGTTGCAGACAATGGAGAAAATCATAGATTATATTTTACTGGGGATGAAAATGCACCTGTATTAACAATTGAAAGTAACCCAATAGCATTCGCAACATTTATATCATCAGTAGATGTCGGAAATGACCCTGTAAAAGTAAACGCTAAAAATCAAGCTTTAATTATTGCGGGAAATATTGATACTAAAAAAAGAGAATCTGTAACTGCTCCGACTCCTGCTCAAGAAACTGCAAATAGTGAAAGAAAAAAACAAGAGCTTGAAGCTTTATTAAATCAATTAAGTAATCATGCAAAATCACTTTTTGGTGTTTCTGATGCAGAACTACCTGAGTCAGTAATTGAATATCAACAAGAAAATAAAGGCGGTGATATTGTTGCTAAAAAAATGACAGCTTCAATACTGACTAGAAAAGGTTCTGCAGGCTCAGAACCTACTTCAAGAAGTCACGCTTTTTATGACAAACTTACAAAACGTAAAAATGGAGGAAGTAGTTATTATATTAGAGGACACTTATTAAATCATAACACACATGGACCTGGAACCTGGAACAATATGACTCCTTTGTCGAGAGAAGGAAATAGTGCTCATGAAAGTTCTGTAGAATCTCTTGTTAAAGCAGCTGTTCAATCAGGAGCAATTGTTTTTTACTCTGTTGAACCAAAAAATTATATAGGTCATTTAGACACTCCAAATGATGCAGATCCTACAATTAAAGAAATTAGAGAAGCTGAACAATATGTACCACAAACTTTAGACTGCAAAGCAGTATTACTAGAAAAAAAAGGAAACAATTATACTGAAAAATCAGGAAGAAATATCGCTACGCTTCCAGTAAATAACCCTGTTAACACAAATATTAATTCTTATGAAATTAGTACAACAAGCAGAGCAAGAGTTAGTATAGTAAATAGTTCAATTGAAGATTTAGTAAATAATACTATTGGAATTAGAAATGGGACTATGACTACTATTCAAAACAAGGCAAAAACTATTGGAAATCTTAGATTATATAATCAAATAAAAGACGAATTCCCGAACACTCCAGAAAATGGAGTTATTAGATCAGCTATTGACTCACTTCAAGCGTTACCAAATGTTGTTATCAATTAAAAATAAAATATTATGGAAAATATTTTTGATAAAATAGATTTAACATTTTTTCAAATAAACAAAAATGAAAAAATAAATAAAAAATCCCATGATTTTAATTCATCTATTGACTATAATCTATTTTTAAAAGGGCAAAAAATAGGCTTAGACAATAACACACTATCTTTTTTTAAAGAATCAAATGGTTATGTGATGAGTTGGGAAAAAGACTCTACAAATAATATTTGTGGAAAAATTAATATTCTAAAATTAGAGTTTATTCTTAATGGTTTAAAAAGTAATTATCCTAATATATTAAACGATGATCCTCTTTATAATTTCCATCCTATTGATCAATTTACAGATGAGGCTCATTGTGGCATTTTTATAAATAAAACAGCCAATAATAGAATGTTTTTTCACAGAGAGGGAGAATCTGAAATCATTGATTTAATGATTGATTTTAATGCTTACATTGTGTTAGCTTTAGAAGCAAGAGGTTTTTTTTATTGGCAAAAACATATTATTGAGAAAATATACAGTATCACAAGTATAGAAAGTGAAAACTTTAAAAATCAAATGCCTAAAATATTTAATGATTTCAATCTTGAAAGTTTTGACAACAAATTTGAAAATTTGAAACTTAAATAGTATTCCGGAACATAAAACGAACACCTTATAAACAAAATCAAAATTTATCTTTTCTAAACCAAAACCTCCAACACAAATATGGAAACCATCCTTCAATTTTTAAAAACACAATTCATCTACCAGTTGGACAAAATTTTTATGGTTGAAAATCCATCTAAAAAACCTGTCTTCAAAAAAACAAAATCAAAGGATTCCGTCAATAAATTAATCATCGGACATAACTTGTCCGACAATGATATCTTATTGTTAGGATTGGCTTTAGTTCCCAATATTCTTCCCGGTTTTTTAAACTCTATTGTGGCGGAATATCTTCCAAACGGTGGAGAAATAGCTGAATTTGGAGGGGTGAAATCAAAGAATCACAGAGGTATTTTGCCAACTGCCGAAACAGCACTTTTTCTTATTGCTGGGAATGACTTACATTTCAGAATTGACTTTATCAATTTTCTAAATGATGAATCCTATCTTTATAACAAAGGCATTATAAAAATTGATTCGGTTCCTGTAGGAGAACCTAAAATGAGCGGACTATTATTTCTTGATGAAGAATATGCTGAACTATTCATTTCAGGGAAAATTTTAAAACCAAAATTGAGCAGTAATTTCCCTGCCGAACTTTTAGAAACAAAACTCAATTGGGACGATTTAGTTCTCAACAACAATACTCTCAAAGAAATAAAAGAAATCGAAACTTGGCTTAAATTCAACGATATCTTACTCCACGATTGGAATATGAAAAGTAAAATAAAACCTGGATATAGAGTCATGTTTTATGGAGCTCCGGGAACAGGAAAAACACTGACAGCATCCCTACTCGGAAAATACACCAACAAGGACGTGTATAGAATAGACCTCTCGATGATCGTTTCAAAATACATTGGAGAAACCGAAAAAAACCTGTCTTCATTATTTGACAAAGCCATCAACAAAGATTGGATTTTGTTTTTTGATGAAGCCGATGCTATTTTTGGAAAACGAACCAACGTTCGAGATGCTCATGACAAATACGCCAATCAAGAAGTTTCTTATTTGTTACAACGGATTGAAAGTCATCCGGGTTTAGTCATATTGGCATCCAATTTCAAAAGTAATATTGATACGGCTTTTACGCGTAGATTCCAATCCATCATTGAGTTTGAAATCCCTCAATATGCAGAAAGATTACAACTTTGGGAAACCAATCTACCCAAAGGAATTCAACTGTCAAATGATATTTGCCTAAAAGAACTTTCCAAAAAATATGATATTACAGGAGCCAATATTGTTAACATTATTCAATATGCCTGTCTTAAAACCATTGAAGATAAAAATGAATCCATTCAGCTAAACCACATCATTCAGGGAATAAAAAAAGAATATGCCAAAGAAGGAAAAATGCTTTAACCTAAATAAAAAATATCAAGAAAAAACTTCTTTTAAAACATCTAAAGATTTTGGCCTTTTGAAACCATCGAGATGAAAACTGTAATAATCGATTAAAATTTTGAGCAGTATTTGTCTTTCAATGACATGAAAAACTTTTTGATCTGAATCAAATTTCAACTGGATTAGTTTTTTGAGTAATTGTGTTTCATGTTCTGTGAGAGAACTAACGGCGTGAAAAGGATTAAAAACACCTTCAATCATTTCAAAAAAAGGCATGTCTATATCCGAAGTGTCAGGATAAAAGCCAAGGTATTTGGTCATTTCTAACATCAGAATCAAATGAAAATTGGAAATTTCATCATGATTGTCCAACCAATGCATAGCCGTTTCTAGAAAAGTAAATAGGGGCTCATTTTCCTCTTCTTCGTGTATGGAATGATGCAGAATTTCGGAAAGAAACAAAACGATCGTACTTTTAAAAATATCCGTTTGTATCGAATGAAAAGGATACGCAATTTTCACTTCTTTGAAATTTTCCAAAGTCCCTTTGTTTTTATGGACAGCTTCAATTTCAATAATTGTAAGAGGCTGAAAATAAGCCATTTTGGAACTCCCTTTTCTTGACGAAAAAGCATCACGCACAATATAAGATTTCAATCCATTTGAAAGTGTAAAGCATTTCACAATCAAGCTTTTTTCTTGAAATTTTAAAGCTGAAATAACGATTGCTTTGGTTTTGACCTGCATTGATTTTTTTGTTTAAAGTTTAAAAATTTAAAGTTATTGGTTGTGGAAACCAGAACTCAAAACCATAAACAAACTACCTAATAATCATCACTTTTTTGACTTTAGTTTCTCCTCCATCCTGTGCAGAGACAAAAATCATATACACACCAGATGCTACTTTGTATTTACCAAAAGCGGTAGTATCCCATTCTAAAGTTCCACCTTCTGTAGTGGCTTCGAATACCAGATTTCCAGCTACATCGGTTATTTTTACATTCGCTTTATCAAGTAATCCATTTATTTTTACAGTACCTGTATATTCTGGACGAACAGGATTTGGATACACATATACATTATTTAAATTTTCACTAGCAGACGTCGCTATTCCTTTGAATGAAATCATACCTTTCAAAGTCGCAATAAAAACTTCACCTGTATTACTGTTGATGCCAATGTCGTTTATAACATTACTAGGCAATGGAGAGTTATCTACAGTAAAATGATATTTGGTTTCCTGACCATTGGGAGATACTAAAAACACACCTGCATCTGCTGTTCCAATCCATTTTTCATTGGCTCCATTTACTTCAATGTCTGTTATAAATTGTTCATAAAGTAATTCCTGAGCCAAATTATCTTCCATAATAATAATACTTTCTGTAGTTAACTGGTTCTCGGTTTGAAAATCATTAACATTTCGTAATACTCTCAATCCTTTTGTAGTTCCTATCCAAAGTTGGTTTTTGGAATCTATAGCAAGCGCCCTAACATCCTTTATGGGTAAATTACCTAAATCTGATCCAAAAGTAATTTTTTTGAAAGTATTATTGCTTTCATTAAATCCAATCAATCCATTTGTACTAGTTGACATCCATTTAGTATTGTATTTATCACTAACCATTCTCCCAAAATCATTATTAGTATAGCCTGTCAAAATATTCTCCATGGAATAACTTTTCCATTGTCCGCTTGGGCTTAACGATTTTAGACCGTTTACAACCCTACAATTAGTAATCCATAAATTTCCTGATTTATCAAAAGCTGTTCCACCTATTCTGATATCAATATAATTTGGATTTGGCGGACTCAGAGCTAAAGACTCTAAACTACTATTAGTTTGATTATATAAAATTTTTGGTATATCATTTTCAATTTTCAACAAACCTGAAAAGAAAGAACTAACATAAACCTCTTTTTCATTAGCCGGATTCACCGTAATTTGAGTAATAGATTTTGCATCAAGCACCTCTTCAAATGGAATATTTAGCCATCCAGCTGTTGTATATTTACTAATTCCAAAACTATCTAATGGGTAAGGGTTATAAGTAGTAGTATGGTTGCCATAAACCGCCCAAAGTTGTGAAGGAGTTACTTGTATTGCAAAAATATTATTTCGAGAAGGGCCAATTGGTGTTATATTTTCAAATGTAGATCCTGTTGAAAGAGATGTTGTTATCAATCCATTTTGGGTTGTTCCTATAAAAATAGTCGTATCAATTATCGTAGTACAACTAAAAGTCGAATTCAATCCAGAAATTTGATCTTTGTTTATTTGACGTTCTAAAACCATTTGTTTATTATATATCAAAACACTATTGGGTGTTGTTATAATCAAATGATCTGTGTTCGTTCTAAAGTTCGTTGTTGGTTCTGGTAATTGCAGGAAACCATTAAAAAAATTGGAAGCAGAATCATATTTTTGAACATTGCCAGCTGCATTTACTGCATACAAATCTGTTCCTAAAGAAGCGATTCCATACCAGTTGTCAGCAGTGACTACTTGCCATTGTTTGAAATCTATTAAATTAGGATTGGTAATATCAGCTTTTCGGATACCATTAGATGTTGCACCAAAAATAAACCCATTATAAATAGCTGTTTGAGATACTTTGATTTCGGCTCCATTGTCACCAATAAAATAAGTATCACCAAATTTTAAAGTGGCTAAATTGAATTGCACTATTCCAAAATCGGTGGAGACATAAACAATTCCTTGGTACTCCATGAAATTGTTGATCCGTTTTATGTTCGTTGGTAAATTTTTATTAATAATATCGACTACTTTGAGTATCGATCCATCAGCTTCGTTGATAACGGTTAACAATCCATTTTGATAGCCAATAATTGTTTTATGAAATGTAGGACTGTAATAAAGAGCTGATATAGTTTCTCCAGCAAGTCCATCAATTGTTGTAGTAGTTTTTATAATACCAGTGCTGTTGCTTTTAGAAAACAACGCATTTTCAGAAGCTGCATAAATTGTATTTGGCGCTTCGGAGACTGCTTTGATTTCGGTATAGGAAAAATAGCCTTGCCAAGACAAATTGGTCTGAGCAAAAGTGATTTGACACACAAATATAAAAAGCAGGTATAAGAGTCTTTTTTGCATTGAACAACAAATTGGTTCACAAATATAGTACAAAGGAAAGAAATAGGAATTTTAGACCGCAGATTTTAGATAACCGATAGCAGATTGCATCTTTTTGATTGAAAAAAATTTATTTTTAATCGAAAGGGATAGTAGCAATCCGCAGCGACAGAGCGAGAAACAGCCCGACCACACGATCTTTAGTGAACTCACGAAGTAAATAATAATATACTGCCAAAAAAAAATGCCTTTATCACCATAGATAAAGGCATTTCTTTGAATTAATAAATTTATATTAAACTACTCCTTGTGCCAACATGGCATCGGCTACTTTTACAAATCCAGCAATATTAGCTCCTCTTACATAGTCCACAAAACCTGTCGAATCGGTACCATATTTTACACATGAAGCGTGAATGTCTTTCATGATTGCTTTTAATCTTTCATCAACTTCTTCAGAAGTCCAACTCAAACGCAATGAATTTTGGGACATTTCTAATCCTGAAGTAGCCACTCCACCTGCATTAGAGGCTTTTCCTGGTGCAAATAAAATTTTGGCTTTCTGGAAAACATGAACTGCTTCTGGTGTTGAAGGCATATTTGCTCCCTCGGCAACGCAAGTACAACCGTTGGCAACAAGCATTTTGGCTTCTTCTTCATTTAACTCATTTTGAGTTGCACAAGGCAAAGCTACATCACATTTTACTTCCCAAGGACGTTTACCTGCAACGTATTTTGCATTTGGATATTTAGCAACATAATCGCTGATTCTTCCTCTTAACTCATTTTTAATGTACATTACATGAGCTAGTTTCTCAGCATCAATTCCGTCAGCATCGTAGATATATCCTGCAGAATCTGAAAGAGTCACTACTTTACCTCCCAACTGAGTTGCTTTTTCGGCTGCATATTGCGCTACATTTCCAGACCCAGAAATTACTACAATTTTTCCTGTGAAGCTTTCTCCTTTGGTAGCTAGCATACTTTGTGCAAAATATACGTCTCCATATCCTGTTGCTTCTGGTCGAATTAATGACCCTCCAAAAGAAATTCCTTTACCCGTTAAAACTCCAGTAAATTCGTTTCTTAGTCTTTTGAACTGACCGAACATGTATCCTACTTCTCTTCCTCCTACTCCAATATCTCCAGCAGGTACATCGGTATCGGCACCAATGTGTTTGGATAATTCAGTCATGAAAGCTTGGCAAAAACGCATTACTTCATTATCTGATTTCCCTTTTGGATCGAAATCTGCTCCTCCTTTTCCTCCACCCATTGGTAAAGTTGTTAAACTGTTTTTGAAGGTTTGCTCAAAAGCCAAAAACTTCAAAATACTTAAATTTACTGATGGATGAAAACGGATTCCTCCTTTATATGGTCCAATCGCCGAATTCATTTGAATACGGTAACCTCTATTTACTTGTGTATCTCCTTTATCGTCAATCCAAACTACTCGAAACATAATGATACGATCAGACTCGACCATTCTCTCTAAAAGCATTTTGTTTTGATATTTTTTATTTTCTTCGATGAAGGGAATTACAGTTTCTGCAACTTCGGTAACAGCTTGCATAAATTCTGGTTCATTCGGATTTTTTTTGGCAACTAATTCGATAAAATCTGTAATACTTTGTGACATAATTATTAAATTATAAATGTTTCGAAAATCTTTTAGTTAGTTATACAAAGATACAGCTTGATTAAAATATTTTAACTTTTTTATGGTAAATTGTGATAGAATTATCTTTTTAATAACCATTTGTAAAAATATCTGACACATGACATATCCTTTTTACGAAATCGATATAGTATTGCTAAAAATTGGGATAATATTTCTACTTTTTTTATTTTAACATTATAATTCTCTATACCCCTAGTTTTTATATCTTTGTTTTTTTGAAAATAGTAAACAACCTATGGCCAAACTTAAAATATTTACAATATTTCTCACAATAATCTTGCCTCATTTCTCCTTTGCTCAGATAGCACACGAAATAGGAGTCATAGCTGGCAGAGTCGAATTTCGATCTGACTATGGACAACGAAATGACCTCGAAACCAATATTGACAATATGGGATTCGGGATAGCGGTTGTCGATTATATGGGTTTCTCCTATTATGATAATTTGAATAAATATTTTAAAGAGCATTTCAAAGTAAGATCTGAGCTATCCTATAGCGAAACCAAGTTACAACATTATGGTGATTGGGTTGAAAAAAACAGTTTCACAGCCAAACAGCTCCAAGCTATGCGAGGTTCTACACAATTGTTTAGTGTAGGTTGCCAATTAGAATATAGTTTCAAACACATCCATGATTTTGAAAGGGAAATAGGCAGTTGGGCTCCTTATGTTGCTATAGGCCCACAATTCAGTTATTATACTGCCAAAGCGTGGTCCAATATGGGGGAAATAGGCACTCCACTCACGACTCCAGTCAAATATTTAATTCCATCAGACGGGCATCCTAACGGATATTCTAACGAAAGTAAAACGGTATTTTCTGCAACGCTTAACTTAGGAATCCGTTACAAATTAACAGTAATGTCAGATCTTGTTCTCGACACCAGAGCACAATATTTTGCTTCGGATTGGGTTGACGGACTTAATCCCAATAAAGATTTATACAAAGAAAACAAGCAAAATGACTGGCTTACTTTTGTTGGTATAGGTTATATCCTTTATTTAGATAATTAAAAAAGATATTCAAAAGAACTACCTACTCATTTTTTAAGTTGGATTTTTAGTTTTATACCAATGCCTGATTCAAATCGGCTATTAAATCTTCGGCATCTTCTATTCCAACGCTCAGACGGACCAAGTCATCTGTAATTCCAATTTCTTTTCTTTTATCTTCTGGGATAGACGCATGAGTCATTAAAGCTGGATGATTGGCTAAAGATTCTACACCTCCTAATGATTCTGCAAGTGTAAATACTTTTAACTTTTCTAAAAAACGCACAGCTTCTTCTTTATTACCCGACACAAAGGTAAAAGAAACCATTCCCCCAAATCCGCTCATTTGTTTCTTGGCAATTTCGTGATACGGATGACTCGTTAAACCTGGATAATAAACGGTTTTAATTTTAGGATGATTCGATAAGAATTCAACTATTTTAGCACCGTTTTCACAATGTCTTTGCACTCTCAAATGCAACGTTTTTATGCCTCGAAGCACCAAAAAACTATCCATTGGCCCAAGAGTTGCACCCGTGGCAAATTGTTGAAAATGCAATTGTTTTCCCAGAGCTTCATCTTTTACAATTAAAGCCCCAGCTATTACATCTGAATGTCCTCCCAAATATTTGGTTGCAGAATGCATTACAATATCAGCTCCTAAATCTAATGGTTTTTGCAAATACGGTGTCGCAAAAGTATTATCGACAGCAAAAAGAATATTATGTGCTTTGGTTATTTGGGCAATTTCCTGAATATCGGCTAACTTCATTAACGGATTGGTTGGTGTTTCTGCCCAAACCAATTTGGTATTAGCATTTATCATTGATTTCAGATTATTCAAATTATTCATATCGATAAAATGAAATTTAATTCCTGAGTCTTTGTAAATACGAGTAAACATTCTATAAGTTCCTCCATACAAATCATCCATAGCAATGACCTCATCGCCTGCTTTAAACGATCTCAAAATACAATCTGTAGCTGCCAATCCTGATGAAAAGGCTAATCCTCGTGTTCCGTTTTCTATACTTGCCAAAGCATCTTCAAGAGCAGTACGCGTAGGGTTTGCAGCCCTGCTGTACTCATAATCGGGATGCAAAGGTTTTCCTGGACTCGTTTGTACAAAAGTAGAGGTTTGATAGACTGGAGGCATTACAGCTCCGGTGCTTGGATCATGATGTTGCCCTCCATGAATGACTTTAGTATTAAATTTCATTTTGTGATTTTTTAGATTTTTTTCTAAAACTTAAACAAACTTTCTAATGCTCATCATAATTCCGAGATGAAGCCCTTCGTGAAAATTATTGAACTCAATTGCTCCTACAGCACTTTTCAGAACAAATCCTGTTGATGTTGGATACTCTTGATAATTTACAAAAACACCATTGTTATAATCTACTTCCGTTTTGTGCAGAGCATCAAACAACAAATCTTTTATTTCATCAGCTTCAGCTTGCGACACATCTCCTTCAGGTTTAGTCCCTTTTCGGTATTTCTCAACCATTGCATCAGAAACCATCATTGGTAACCCTGACAATTTATAAACTAATAATTGTTGCGTCACTACAATGTGTCCTAAATTCCAAATTAAATTATTAGTAAATCCTTCTGGAATTTTATTCAATTGTTCTAATGAATAGTTTTCAAAATAAGCATTTAGCATTTTTCTGCTGGTGCTGTTAACTTCAAATGTATCTTTCATAAGTTGCTGTTTATTTTTTTCATAAAATTAAACATTTTAAATATCTAATGTTTTCCTTTGCATTTAAAAATAAAACAAAATGAATAAAATATATTATCTCGCTTCTTGTGATACTTGTCGAAAAATAATAAAAGCACTTCCAGACAACCATAATTTGGCTTTTCATGACATTAAACAAAACCCAATTACTGTTGAAGAGTTGGAAGAAATGCACCAGCTTTCAGGAAGTTACGAAGCTTTATTTAGCAAAAAAGCACAGTTATATAAATCGATGGATTTAAAAAACAAATCCTTAACAGAAGCAGATTTCAAAAAATATATCTTAGAACATTATACTTTTTTAAGCCGTCCTGTTTTTATTATTAATGGTAAAATTTACATTGGCAACAGCCAGCAAAATATACACCAAGTTCATTTAGCATTGGCCCATGTCTAAAAGAACTCTTGCACTTATTCTTGCCACTTTTGTTTCTATTATTTACGGAATGACATTTACTCTTGCCAAAGATGTTATGCCAAAATATGTCGAAGCTTACGGATTTATCATCCTGCGTGTAGGTGGAGCTACTATTTTATTTTGGCTTTTTTGGCTATTCAGCAGGACATCAGTAGCAATTCGGGAAGAAAAAATTGAACTAAAAGATTATCCTAGAGTAATTGCTGCTGCCTTTTTTGGTGTAGCCTTGAATATGCTTTCTTTCTTCAAAGGGCTGAGTTTAACATCGCCCATTTCGGCATCGGTATTGATGGTTTCAACACCAATAATTGTACTCATACTATCCGCAATTATCCTCAACGAAAGGATGCAAAAACGAAAGATTTTTGGAATTATTCTAGGTCTAGTTGGAACTGCTTTTCTCATACTTTATGGGAAATCTGTTGGCAATGCTACCAATGCCAGTTTAGGAAACTTCCTTGTTTTTGTCAATGCCTCTGCCTATGGGTTGTATTTGATCATTGTCAAAAAATTAATGGATAAATACAATCCTTTTAACTTTGCCAAATGGATTTATCTGATTGGTTTTGTCATGGTTTTACCTTTTGGCTGGAGCCAATTTGAAGCAATCAATTGGGCTATAATGCCAATGGATATTTACTGGAAAATAGGTTTTGTGGTTGTCTTTTCAACCTTTATGACTTATTTACTCAATTTATTAACCATGAAAGAATTAAAGCCAACTACTATTGCAGTTTTTGTTTATCTGCAGCCGTTTTTTGCAACTATTTTTGCCATTAGTTTAGGAAAAGACGAACTCACTTTGGTCAAAATCATTTCGGCTATTTTGATATTTACAGGCGTATATTTAGTTACACAGAAGAAATAATTAGTCATTAGTTTTTAATACCTTTCTAATCACTAATTACCAGTTACTAATTACTCTTAACTTTTCTTATCTTTGAACACTTTTATAAAAATATATGATACAATCAATGACTGGTTTTGGTAAAGCTACTTTGCAGTTACCATCCAAAAAAATTACAGTTGAAGTCAAATCTCTAAATAGTAAAGGTTTAGATTTAAATGTTCGAATGCCTTCGCTATATCGTGAAATGGAGTTGGGTTTACGCAACCAAATCGCTTTGAAACTAGAAAGAGGTAAAGTAGATTTTTCTATTTTTATCGAAAGTACAGCTGAACAAACTTCTACCAAAGTCAATGTACCTATTGTAAAAGCCTACATCAATCAATTGAGAGAAGTTTACGCCGATGCCGATGAAACTGAATTGATGAAAATGGCTGTTCGTATGCCAGACACCATGAAAATAGAACGCGAAGAAATTGACGAAAATGATTGGGCTCAAATCCAGACAGCAATCGAAGAAGCGTTACAAAATATTTTAAATTTCAGAAGAGACGAAGGACAATCTTTAGAAACTGAATTTCAATTGCGAATTGCCAATATTCGTCAATATATGAATGAAGCTTTGGCACTAGATCCAGAGCGAGTTCAAGCTATAAAAGACCGTTTGCAAACTGCAATTTCAGAATTAAAAGTAAATGTTGATGAAAATCGTTTTGAACAAGAATTAATCTATTACTTAGAAAAACTTGATATTACTGAAGAAAAAGTTCGTCTAACTAACCACTTGGATTATTTTCTTGAAACTATCAAAGGAACAGAAGCTAACGGTAGAAAACTCGGATTCATCACTCAGGAAATGGGTCGTGAAATCAATACAATGGGATCCAAATCGAATCATGCGCAAATGCAAAAATTAGTGGTTCAGATGAAAGATGAATTAGAGAAAATTAAAGAACAAGTTTTGAATGTACTTTAAAATGTTGAAAAAAATAATTCTATTATTCTTTATCACTTTTAACATTTATTCGCAAGAATATAAAATCAATATTGAACAAATTAAAACACAAGATCAAGTTTTACAAGGTTCAATTGACGGCAAGTATGATATTACAATTTATTTAAAACTTGTATCTTTTTCAGAAGATCATAAAGGCATTTTTTCCGTTAAAGGTTGGTATTTTTATAATAAAATTAAAAAAAACATTCCCCTTATTGGCGTTTATAATTCCTCCTCAGGATTGATTCTTTATTCACTGAAAAATAAATCATTGGAAAAAAAAGTACTTTCCTTTACTGTACCAGGTTTTTCTGTTTGGGATAAAATTGATTATGTTAATTCAATTTCAGATTTTGATGAAAAATTCATAATTACTGATAACGACAGCAACAACAAATGGATAAATAATGGCAAAGAATTGAAATTGAAAATCTTCAATCTTCAAGATAATCCTATAGTAAAGGAATTTTGTACTCTTAGATTAAACAAAAACACAAGCATAAATTTAGCAGATTATTCAATAAACTATCCTGATTTAAAAATTATTAATTACATCAAAAATAAATTAGAAACAAAAGTTCTTTTAAAATATCAAATAGGAAGCAATCCAAACATACAAGGAATGTGTGGCGGAGCTCTTGATTTTGGCTATATCATTTTAAGTTTTGATTCAAAAAACAACTTAAATTATATGGAAGATTTAGAAATTGAGAATTGCCGTGGATCTGTCTATTCTGAACAAATAGTTTCTAGTGAAAACATTAAATTAAAATTTAAAATCACTGATTCAAGTGAAGAAAAAGCAATAATAAAAAAAATTACTGTTGACACTAAATCAATATCTTTTATTACAGAAAAATGAAAAAAGGAAAATTAATCGTATTCTCAGCACCCTCAGGCTCGGGAAAAACCACCATAGTTAGACATTTATTAAAACAGGAAGATTTAAACCTAGAATTTTCTATTTCGGCTGCTACCCGTGAAGCTCGTGGCGAAGAGGTAAATGGAAAGGATTATTATTTTATGTCTTTAAGTGAATTTAAAAAACACATCAAAGCCGAAGATTTTGTTGAGTGGGAAGAAGTCTATCGCGATAATTTCTACGGTACTTTAAAAAGCGAAGTAGAACGCATTTGGGCTCAAGGCAAAAACGTCATTTTTGATATTGATGTTGCTGGCGGTTTGCGTATCAAATCTAAATTTCCTGAAGAAACTTTGGCTGTTTTTATAAAACCACCAAGTGTCGATGAACTTAAAAGAAGACTTAAAGAACGCTCTACCGAAAGCGAAGATAAAATCAATATGCGAATTGCAAAAGCTTCTGTAGAACTTGCTACTGCTCCACAATTTGATGTTATTATCAAAAATTATGATTTAGATATTGCTTTGGAAGAAGCTCATCAATTAGTTAAGGATTTTGTAAACACAAATTCCACAAATTAACACAGATTTTTAATTTGTGAAATCTGTGTTTATTTCAAATAATTAGTGTTTATGAAAATCGGACTGTATTTCGGAACTTACAACCCCATTCATGTTGGTCATTTGATAATTGCCAATCATATGGCTGAACACGCCGATTTAGATCAGATTTGGATGGTTGTAACACCTCATAATCCGCTAAAAAAGAAAGCAACTTTACTAGATGATCATCAGCGTTTGCAAATGGTTTTTCTGGCAACGGAAAATTTTCCAAAAATAAAACCATCTGATATTGAATTTAAACTTCCACAACCGAATTATACTGTGAATACTTTGATTCATTTACATGAAAAATATCCAGATCACGAGTTTTCATTAATAATGGGAGAAGACAATTTGAAAACACTTCATAAATGGAAAAACTACGAAGTGATTTTAGAACATCATGATATTTATGTTTATCCTCGAATATCTTCTGAACAAGAGAATTTAGAACTAAAATCACATCCAAAAGTACATATTATTGATGCTCCAATTGTTGAAATTTCTTCGACTGTTATTCGAAATACTATCAAAAAAGGGAAGAATGTTCAACCTTTATTACCTCATAAAGTTTGGGATTATATTGATCATAACAATTTTTACCGAAAATAATATTTAAAAAAAAAGAGCCTAAATCTCACTTTGATTTAGGCTCTTTTTTTAGCTTTTTGATAATTTTTAAAAGTGCTTTTAGCCACTATTAAGCATCAAAATAAATAAAACTATTCTATTTTAAATCTACAGTAAGCATCTTATAAATATTGCTATATCCGTTGCTTTCACTTGACACAAACCTAAGTGGTTTTTGATTTATTTTATCAAAAGAAACTGGTAATTTAAAAACCTCTATAATAGCAACATTGTTTAAAGGATCAGAAGCAAACTCTCTAAAACGATACGCTACCAACAATGTATTATTAGAATCGTTACTTGTATAATAGAAAAAATTAATGTGCATCGTACTATCGTCCTCATATTTTTGCTCTTCAGAAGATTCATTTCCCTTTAAATGTATTTCTTTCTCAAGCTTACTTTTTATGCCATTATATACTGCATCACATTCCGCTTTAGTTCTTTCTTTTTTATTTCCGTCAATATAAAGAAATGCATAACCATTCAATTTATCTTTAGAATTAAATAAAACTTCTGAAACTTCTGGCTTACCTTCTTTCGGATTCATGGGAGAAATGAAAAAATTGTATCTAAGATATTTAGAGCCATCTGTAAACATTTCTTTTTTTTGTTCTTTCAAATTCCATTTCTGATTACTTGCAATATCTTGCAAAGGCATATTTGTTTTAATGATTTTAGGGAACAAATCATAATTTGCAATTATTTTTCCGATTTCAACATCTGATTTTTTCTCTTCAGAAAGTACTTGCGTTTGCTCATCTTCTTTTGTATTTTGAGCAAAAGTACCATTACATATTAGTACAAAAAGTACAATAATTATGTTTTTCATTCTTTAATTTATTTAAATTGATTTGATGCAAGCTAAGGAAATGATTTCTTTCAGCGAAAAAATATTCAGCTTATGATTGATAACAAAAGTAGCCACAAAATTGTTTAATTTTTATCCTTTTTCACTCACAAAGTAAATATACTTAAAAAAACCAAATACCATAACTGGATTGAATTCACTTGTAAAGTTGTGGAAAATTATTATCCATAATTATTCTTATACAAAATCAGCTTCACCTTAATCAATTAAAGTCTTAACATACTTTTAAAAACATTCCATTAACTCTTCCGTAAATTTGAGATCTAATCAAATGACATCTGTTATATGCTAAATTTCGAATTATACAATCCTACCAAATTAGTTTTTGGTAAAGGACAAATAGAAAAATTACCTACGTTAATACCTTCAAAAGCTAAAATTCTACTCGCTTATGGTGGAGGAAGTATTTTTAAAAATGGCGTTCACGAGCAAGTTCGCAAAAGCCTGGGAGGATTTGAAATTGTAGAATTTGGCGGAATAGAAGCCAATCCGCACTTCGAAACTTTGATGAAAACGGTTGCCATTATCCGAGAGCAAAAAATTGATTTTATTCTGGCAGTTGGTGGCGGAAGCGTTATCGACGGAGTGAAATTTATTTCGGCTGCAGTTCCTTTTGAAGGAGATCCAATAGACATTCTTAAAAAAAGAATCATTTTCAAAGAAGGCGCTTCGGTAGTTCCTTTTGGAACCGTTTTGACTTTGCCTGCCACAGGAAGCGAAATGAATTCGGGTTCTGTAATTACCATTGCAGCTACTCATGAAAAATTGGATTTTGGCGGTTCGGCTATGTTTCCAAAGTTCTCCATTTGTGATCCGACCGTTATTGCATCATTGCCTAAAAGGCAGTTACAAAACGGCGTTGTTGATGCCTACACACACGTTTTGGAACAATATTTAACCTATAAACACGGTGCTTTTTTACAAGATCGAATTTCCGAAAGCATTTTACAAACCTTGATTCAAGTCGGTCCCGACGTGGCAGAAAACCCAACCGATTATGATTTGGCATCCAATTTTATGTGGAGTTGTACGATGGCTTTGAATGGATTGATTCAAAAAGGAGTTCCTACTGATTGGGCAACACACATGATTGGTCATGAATTGACAGCTCTTTATGGTATTGATCATGCTAGAACACTAGCCATTATTGGACCAAACTTATATAAAGTAATGTTTGAAACCAAAAAAGAAAAGCTAGCTCAATACGGAAAACGCATTTTTAACTTAACAGGAACCGATGATGAAATTGCAGTTCAAGCTATTGAGAAAACTGTAGCTTTCTTTCATACTATGGGAATGAAAACCTTACTCTCTGAAAATGCTGAAAATTTTGAAAAAACCGCCGAATTTATTACAGATCGATTCGAAAAAAGAGGATGGAAAGCTTTAGGAGAAAAACAAAATATTACTTTAGAAAAGGTAAAAGAAATTGTTTTAATGAGTTACTAAATATAACAAAGTTTCTAAATTTCTAAACAACTCAATATAATCATAAAAAAGGCGTTCTCTATATAATTAAGAACGCCTTTTCAAAATACTAAAACAAAACTAACTAACTCAATCTTCATATTTAAACTATAACCAATTTATTGATAATGTGTTACAACGTAATGATTGCTGAAATATTGTGTGAAATTTAAAAATTTCTTTGAATTTTATTTTTTCTTTTGGCAAAATCATTATAAACACTTATAAATACTAGGCTCACTGGAAAAATTTAATTTGCGTTATTAGTGATTTTTTAAGTACTTTTGATGAAATTTAATAAAAAATGGCCGAAAATTTAAAATTTGCAGTAATTGGTGGCGGAAGCTGGGCTACTGCTATAGCTAAAATGTTGTGTGTAAATCTTACCGAAATTTCATGGTATATGCGAAATGACGCAGCCATTGAACACATCAAAAATCACAAACACAATCCCAATTATTTAAGTTCTGTTGAGTTTGACAACAAAAAACTCAAACTGACCAACGATATCAATGAAGCTGTTGCTTATGCCGATTATATCATATTTGCAATTCCTTCTGCCTTTTTGAACGCAGAATTAGAAAAATTAACCGTTTCGCTAAAAGACAAAATAATTTTCTCTGCCATAAAAGGTATTGTTCCTGAAACAAGTTTAATTGTTGGAGAACATTTTCATTACAAATATGACATCCCTTACTATAATATTGGTGTAATCACTGGGCCATGTCACGCTGAAGAAGTTGCCTTAGAAAGACTTTCGTATTTAACGATTGCTTGTGGCGATTCAGACAAAGCCTCTATAGTTGCCAAAAATTTATCAGGCAATTATATAAAAGCAAAAATTTCTGATGATATTATTGGTACTGAATATGCAGCCATGCTAAAAAACATTTATGCTGTAGCTGCTGGTATCGCTCATGGTTTGGGTTATGGAGATAATTTCCAATCGGTAATTATGAGTAATGCTATTCGTGAGATGAAAAAATTCATCAAAAAAGTCCACAAAATGAAACGAAACATCAATGATTCGGCTTATTTGGGCGATTTATTGGTAACGGGATATTCTATCTTTTCCAGAAACAGAATGTTTGGTAATATGATTGGTAAAGGATATACTGTAAAGTCAGCTCAAATGGAGATGAGCATGGTTGCCGAAGGATATTATGCTGTAAAAAGTGCTTATAAACTTAATCAAGGATATGGTGCAAAAACGCCTATTATTGATGCTGTTTATAGTATTTTGTATGAAGGAAAAGAAGCTAAAGCTGTATTCAAAAAATTGACGGAAGAATTGGATTAACTAATTCTAAGTCAGAGTCCACAAAGTAAGTTATAAAAATTTACCGCAAATTTGCAAATTAACCCAATTATAAGCTGGTTTAAAATTTGCGAATTTGCGGTAAAATATTTTTGAAACACTTGTTGTTTCTAATCCTTAATCATTCATTGAGATTAAAAACTCATCGTTATTTTTGGTTTTCTTAAAACGGTCATTGATAAAATCCATTGCTTCCACTGGGTTCATATCTGAAAGATATTTACGCATGATCCACATTCTTTGCAATGTTGACTGATCCAATAATAAATCATCACGTCTTGTACTCGAAGACGTTAAATCAATCGCTGGGAATATACGTTTGTTGGCAATTTTACGATCTAATTGCAATTCCATATTTCCAGTTCCTTTGAATTCCTCGAAAATCACCTCATCCATTTTAGAACCTGTTTCGGTCAAAGCAGTAGCAATAATACTCAAAGAACCTCCATTTTCAACATTACGAGCCGCACCAAAGAAACGTTTTGGTTTTTGTAAAGCATTGGCATCAACACCTCCACTTAATACTTTACCAGAAGCAGGTTGAACAGTATTATAAGCTCTCGCCAAACGCGTAATCGAATCTAATAAAATCACAACATCATGACCACACTCCACTAATCTTTTTGATTTTTCTAAAACAATATTTGCAATCTTAACGTGTTCTTGTGGCTCTCTATCAAATGTTGAGGCAATTACTTCACCACGCACAGAACGCTGCATATCGGTAACCTCCTCCGGACGTTCATCTATCAAAAGAACAATCAAGTAAATTTCAGGATGATTGGCAGCAATTGCGTTGGCAATTTCCTTCAACAGCATTGTTTTACCTGTTTTAGGCTGTGCTACAATCATACCACGTTGTCCTTTTCCTATTGGAGAAAACAAATCAATAATTCTAGTTGAAATTGTGCTTTGTTTTTCGGCTAATTTGAATTTTTCAGAAGGAAAAACTGGAGTCAAATGTTCAAAAGAAACTCTGTCACGAACTACTTGTGGGTCGTGTCCATTAATTTTTAAAACACGTACAAGTGGAAAAAATTTCTCTCCTTCTTTTGGCGGACGCACCACTCCTTTTACGGTATCTCCTGTTTTCAATCCAAACAAACGCACTTGCGAAGTTGACAAATAAATATCATCTGGCGAAGCCAAATAATTATAATCTGACGAACGTAAAAATCCATAACCATCAGGCATCATTTCTAGAACTCCTTCGCTTTCTATGATTCCGTCAAATTCAAAATCAGCATCTTTGAAATTGCTTTTTTTGTTTTTGAAATTTGGGTTTTGATTTTGATTTCCGTTGGGATTGGAATTTTGGTTTTGGTTTCCGTTTTGGTTGGAATTACCATTTTGATTAGGGTTAATCTTATTATTTGGATTTTGCCCTTTTTTATTTAATTGATTCGGATTTATTTTTTTCTCCGAAACAGTATTTTCTGTTTTTTCAGCTACAACTTCTGAACTTGAATCTGCTGTTATTTCTTCAGTTGCTACAACTTCTTTTTCTTTTAAAGCTTCTTTTTCTCTTTGCAAAGCCATCTTTTTTTCATAAGCTGACTTACTGAATTTGACAACTTTAACTTCTTTTTCAGAAACAGCTTTTTCTTCTTTCACAGGAATTGCATCAGTTTCGATGTCTTTTGCCTTTTTCTCTGTGGCAACTACTGGTTCTGAATTTTTATTTATTTCTTCATTTTCAAATAGAACTGGAGCTTCATTTTTAGGAACAGCTACCTTCTTTTCTGCAACAATACGAGTTCTTTTTGGTTTCTCTTCTACTACCTTATTTACCTCTGGAGACGCAACACTAGCAGCTTGATGTTCTAAAATAAGACTAATTAAAGTGTCCTTTTTTACACCGTTGAATTTAATATTTTTAGCCTTTTTAGCTATTTCTTGAAGTTCAGAAAGCTTCAATTCTTTTAATACAGAAATATCAAACATGAATGTTCTATTTGTTTAATTAATTTGGAAATAATGCGAAAGATTTTTTGGGTAGTATCTTATGTTTTAATAACCCGCAGTATGAAGTGCTTACGGTAATGTTATGCAATATTACAAATAAAATTTATCATACAATAGTATTTCTTAAAAAGAAAATATATTTTTGTACAACAATATAAAAACATGATACAACGAATTCAAACCATCTATTTAATTCTGACCTTTGTAATTACAGGAGTTTTATCTCTTATTTTTTCATTATGGACATTAGAAGGAGGTAAAGAATATTTTGCCAGAGAAAATCAGGTTTATACTATTTTATTTGGTTTAAGCACGGCAATAACCATTTACAGCATTATATCATTTAAAAAAAGACAAACTCAATTTGTTGCCAACAGATTGAATATCATATTAAATTTGATTTTATTAGGATTGTTTGTATATCATTCACTAAATTTATCTGGAGAAGCAGTAGCTGTTTCTGAGAAAGGTATTGGGATGTTTCTGCCTATCTTAGCAATCGTTTTTTTAGTTTTAGCTAATAAAGCCATCAAGAAGGATGAAGATCTTGTAAAATCTGTGGATCGTTTGAGATAAACCTATAAAATTTAATTTATTAATGTGCGAAGAAAACCCGAATGTAACAGTTCGGGTTTTTTTGTATTAAAAAATCAGTACATTTAGATTCTGTAAATTGTAATGATTCTGTTTTAGCAATGATTAATAAACGTCTCCTTATCAAGAACCTGCTCGCTCACAATGATGAGAGTAGTTTTTATGATAAAAAAAGACAACTAAATCTGCATACCCGGGAAGGAAAAGGAAAATTTTTGAAACACATCTGTGCCTTATCCAATTCAAATCCTACTAATAATTCCTATATAGTTGTAGGTGTCGAAGACGAAAGCAATCTAATTGTGGGTGATGATTTTTTTGACGATAGCCGAATTCAGAATTTAGTCAATGCCTTTCTTGAAAATCCTCCCAGAATTCAATATGAAAATGTTCCTTTCCCTAATTTACCAAAAGACAAAGTTGTCGGGCTGGTAACCATAAAGCCCAATAGCAAAACTTCTTTTTTCAAAAAAGGAATACATACCATTGTTGCCAATAGTATTTTTGTCCGCCGAGGAAGTAATACGATGCCGGTTGAAGGTCAAATCGAAAAAAATCAACCTAATCAAAATACTGAAACCGTAATTGATATTGAAAATAATTCCAGAAACAGTATTGAATACACACTTGATGGAGTAATTGATTTTTTGAATTATCGTCACAAAGATATGGCGCCAAAATATAAAGTTTTCAAAGAATTATTTGTCATTTGTTGGGCTGGTGTCGCTAAAAAATCCAAAAACAAAACATATTTATCCCGCGTCGATATTGAGTTAATTAACGAACAGATTAAACTGTTTTATTCCGCTCAGGATGTGGTCGAAATCACCTATAATGACGATAGTTTTACGATTGTAGAATATGTTCCTTTGGGGCTAAACGACCGAACGAGTTACTATCCATTGGAAGAACAAACAATCCATTTTTATGATAATGGCTACTATAAAATTAATCGAAAAATACTCTTTGAACCTCCTGAATACAATAAGAAAATGTTATTCCATATTTACAATTCAAACATTGCCTTATTGAATAAATTGGAAAAAAACATAACTCTTTCGGAACGAGAAAAAAAAGATTTGACTCATTTACCTTCGACCTTTATGATTTGCTACCTCAATGGTTTTGAAGATGCCAAACAAAAACTGATAGACGCCAAAACGGTATTGAAACCTTTGCCTCAAGTGTATCTTTCTTTCAAAGAAGCATTGAGGATTTTGAGAAAAATGAAATATGATGTTCAATAAAAGTTTATTACATCATTTTAGATTGCTTTTAATTAACTAAACAATCCTGTTACCCAAGTAACCACTTCAATAATAACTTGGCAAACAAAATTGGTAACGAAAAGCAATATGGTAAGAAGTGCATTCATTTTAAAAATTTTTAAGTGCGATTTTTGAATTCCAAATGTAAATAAAATATTGCAATTATACTCATTATTGTTTTGAATTTCAACGAATAAAAGTGTTACTTTAACCGATTTGGTCTTAATAAAAACTTAAATTTTATTTTAATCTTTTTTTGAGGTTTGCAATTAAAACTCATTAGTTTATAAATTCAAATTCTTTTTTCTTTTGTTAATTAACCCCTAACCTTATCAAAAAAAATCAATTGGTGTTACTTTTCTGCTATTTTTGTAAAAGAACAAAATAAGAATATGAGAACATTAGTAATTGGGGACATACACGGTGGTTTGAGAGCCTTGCACCAAATTCTAGAAAGAGCAAACGTAAACACTAACGATAAACTTATTTTCTTAGGAGATTATGTAGATGGCTGGAGCCAATCACCACAAGTAATTGATTTTTTAATTGAATTGCAAAAAACGCATACGATCATTTGTATTCGAGGCAATCATGATGAACTATTAAGAGAGTGGCTTCAGGATAATAAACATAATGAGCAATGGCATCAGCATGGTGGTGAAGCGACTCTTCTGGCTTATGAAAAGGTAGATGAGGACACCAAAAAAGCACATATAAAATTCTTAAATTCTTTACACGATTATTATCTGGATGATCAAAACAGAATGTTTATTCACGCTGGTTTTACCAATATGAACGGAGTAAATTTCGAATATTTTCCTAAGATGTTTTACTGGGATAGAACTCTTTGGGAGACTGCATTGGCATTGGATCCAAAATTAAAACCTGATCACCTTCTTTATCCTAAACGATTTACGTTGTACAACGAAATTTACATTGGTCACACCCCTGTATCTCGCATTGGAGAAACTACTCCAATCCGAAAAGCCAACATCTGGAATATTGATACGAGTGCTGCTTTCAGAGGGCCTTTAACCATTTTAGACGTCGATACTAAGAAATTTTGGCAAAGCGAGCCTTTACCTACTTTATACCCAACGGAGAAGGGACGAAATAAAATCTAAATACTATATTTGCAAAAAATTTATTATCTAAATTATATTTTCAACAAATGAAAAAAATTATTACATTTTTATTTTTAGTTTCTTTTGGTATAACAAATGCCCAACAAGCCTTCAAGGGGAAAGGTGATGCAAAAATTAATATTGGTGTCAACATGCAAGATGGTGGAACAGGTATTCAAGGATCTGCTGATTTTGGTCTTGGTGAAAATTTCTCTTATGGATTTGTTGCCAGTTATTTATTAGCAGTAGATGACTTTTCTGGTATTCATGGTTCAGATACTTATGTGAATGCAAAACCAGATTTTGAAGATCGTTTTGATGCAAAATTTAGAGTTAATGCCAATTTAAGCAGTGTAATTGGAGTAGATCAATTGGATATTTATCCAGGTTTAAGTTTAGGATTACGCAATTTTGGTGGTCACGTTGGTGGTCGTTATTTTTTCACTGATGGCTTTGGTTTGTTTACCGAAGTAGGATTCCCAATTGCAAAATATGGCGATAATGATAGAGTATTTGATCATTTAAACAACCAAGTTACTTTTAGCCTTGGTGCTTCGTTTAATTTGAATTAAATCGCATAAAAATTGAAAAAGCGTCTTGAGTATAAAATTCAAGACGCTTTTTTTATGCATTCAATTTATTGCTTACAAATCAAATTTTATTCCTTGTGCCAATGGTAAATTGGTAGTATAATTGATGGTATTGGTTTGTCTTCTCATATAAACTTTCCAAGCATCCGAACCTGATTCTCTACCGCCACCAGTTTCTTTTTCTCCTCCAAAAGCACCTCCAATTTCCGCTCCTGATGTTCCGATATTCACGTTGGCAATCCCACAATCTGAACCTACGACAGATAAAAACTGTTCTGCTTCCCGCAAGTTGTTCGTCATAATTGCTGATGACAATCCCTGAGCCACTCCGTTTTGAATATCAATCGCATTTTCTACAGTTCCAGAATATTTAATCAAATATAAAACGGGTGCAAAAGTTTCGTGCTGAACGATTTCGAATGAATTTTGTGCTTCGGCAATTGCAGGTTTTACATAACAACCACTTTCATATCCTTCGCCAGAAAGTACACCGCCTTCAACAAGGATTTTTCCTCCTTCAGCAACTACTTTGGTTAATGCCTGATTGTACAGTTCAACCGCTTGTTTGTCAATCAAAGGACCAACATGATTTTTTTCGTCCAATGGGTTTCCAATTCTTAATTGCCCATAAGCTGAAACTACCGCGTCTTTTACTTTATCATAAACACTTTCGTGAATAATTAAACGACGAGTAGAAGTACATCTTTGACCAGCTGTTCCAACCGCGCCAAAAACGGCTCCAATAACTGTCATTTTAATATCGGCATCTGGAGTTACAATGATCGCATTATTTCCTCCTAATTCTAATAGCGATTTTCCTAAACGTCCTGCAACCGTTTGAGCCACAATTTTACCCATACGAGTAGAACCAGTAGCCGATATTAAAGGCACACGCTTATCGGCAGTCAGTAACTCTCCGATTTTATAATCTCCATTAATTAAACACGAAATACCTTCTGGCAGATTATTTTCTCTGATAACCTCAGCAATAATATTTTGACAAGCGATTCCGCATAATGGTGTTTTTTCGGAAGGTTTCCAAACGCAAACATCTCCACAAATCCAAGCCAAAGCGGTATTCCAAGACCAAACTGCTACAGGAAAATTAAACGCCGAAATAATTCCCACAATTCCCAACGGATGGTATTGCTCATACATTCGGTGTCCAGGTCGCTCTGAATGCATTGTGAGCCCATGCAATTGACGAGAAAGTCCCACCGCAAAATCACAGATATCTATCATTTCCTGTACTTCGCCATATCCTTCTTGCAAAGATTTCCCCATTTCATAAGAAACCAATTTACCTAAAGCCTCTTTATTTTTGCGTAATTTATCTCCAAATTGACGTACAATTTCACCACGTTGTGGCGCTGGCATTAATCGAAATATTTTGAAAGCTTCGGCTGCCGTTTGCATTACTTTTTCATAATCTGCCTCTGTAGTCATTTTTACCGAAGCAATCAATTGACCATCAACTGGCGAAAAACTTTCTAGAATTGCACCGTTTGAAAAATGATTAATTCCTGTTGAAGTTCCTTCATTTATAGCTTTAATTCCCAATTGAGCTAATGCCTCTTTCATCCCAAATTGATCCGATATTGTTGTCATTATAACTTTTTTAGTTAAATTTGTTGTGTTTATACAAAGGTATTGTTTTAGCCTCAAATTTGATCGTAAAACTCCTCTTTTTAAAACATTCAAATTTGCAAAAAATATATCGATCAAAAAGAAAGAAGTAATTTTATAAACTCAAAAAGATTCCTAAAACACTTTTAATTATGAAATCCATCGCTTATTACTTTATTGGTTTGTTTTTAATAACCTTGCCTTTGCTAGCTCAAAAAGCGGCTTTTCAAGTGATTCCTTTGGGTGTTAGAGGTGGTCTCGACGAAACTAATCTTTCGGCCTATTTAGTCGCTCCTGTCAAAACAAATGAATACATCTGTTTGGATGCAGGTACTATTAATGCTGGAATAGAAAAAGCAATTGCACATAATGAATTCAATGTTTCATCAAATGAAGTGTTGCGAAAATACATTAAAGGATATCTTATTTCACATGCACACCTTGACCATGTTTCGGGTTTGATTATCAACTCTCCTGCCGATTCTTCCAAAACAGTTTATGCCACCAAAGATTGTATGGAGATGATGGAAAACCATTATTTCAACGGTGAAACTTGGGCAAATTTTGGTGATGAAGGTCCTGGTTTTCAAATAAAAAAATATCACTTTCAAACGCTAAAACTCAGAGAAGAAACCAAATTAGCAAATACCTCAATGACTGTAAAAGCGTATCCATTAAGTCATGTGAATCCTTTTGAAAGTACCGCTTTTTTAATCCAAAACGGAAATAATGCTGTTTTGTATTTAGGAGATACGGGGCCAGATGCTGTAGAAAAAAGTAATGATTTAAGTTCATTATGGAAAGCAATTGCACCACTCATTCAAAACAAACAATTGAAAGGAATCTTTATTGAAGTTTCATTCCCAAATGACCAACAAGATTCTGATTTATTTGGACATTTAACTCCCAAACATTTGATGACAGAGCTCAACAAATTAGAGGAATTTGCAGGTAAAGGAAGTTTACAAGACTTCAAAATTATCATCACTCATTTGAAACCTCCTGCAAAAAATATTCAAAAAATTAAAAAAGAATTGAGAAAAGAAAACAATTTAAACGTTCAATTTATATTCCCAAACCAAGGAGATCGTTTTAATTTATAGGTAGAAAAATAGAGCTAACGCCAAGATTCGCGTACTTTGAAGTCATCTATAGAATCCTACTTTATTTTTCTCTCTTATCAAATAAATGTAAGCTGGAAAGTGGTCACTAAAACCAACTTCCGTAAGCGAATGTCGTAATGGATATCCTTTATATTTACCGCTTTTTTGAATTAAAAATGGTTTGTTATAAATCCCCGCTTTCCAATATTGAAAAGAGCTATAGTCCTTTTGCAATAGCGATTTCGAAACCATGACTTGATCAAAAATATCCCAAGCATCCCGAAAAGCTATTGTTCCCAATCCTTTATTAGCCATTTCTTCAAATGGATTGAAAATTCCTAAATCGGTAACATCTTGAATTTTTCCTTTGGCTCCCAAAGCTTTTTTGACACTATTATTAAAGGGACTGTCGTTTAAATCTCCCATTGTTATAATCTTTGCATTAGGGTTGATGCGCTGTAAAGAATCAATAATTTTCCTATTCAAAGCTCCTGCTGCCTCTCGAAATGGACTCGATTTTTTCTCCCCACCTGCTCGTGAAGGCCAATGATTGACTATTAAATGAATTTCTTCTCCGTTTAAAAAACCTGTTACCAACAACTGATCTCTGCTATAAACCCGATGATTCTTAGCATTGAATTGAATAACATCCTCGGTTTCTAAATTTTCTGATTCATCCGATTTTACTTCTTCTTTGACAGCTGATTCTCTGTAAACATATAACGGAATATTGATGTAACTCGTGGGTTGAAACTGCTTTTTTTGATACAATAAAGCCACATCAATTCCTCTTTTATCTGGAGAATCAAAATGGATAATTCCGTAATCTTTATCAATCAATTTGGGCTGTTTGATTAAATCTTCGAGCACAGCTTTATTTTCAATTTCGGCTCCGCCAATGAAAGTTGGAGCATTCGGATTTTCAGCTGAACCAATTTCTGACAAAACCCGAGCCAAATTTTGGAGTTTTTGATGGTACTTTTTAGAATTCCAATGCTGACTCCCGGTTGGTGTCCAATCTTCATCAATAATTGTTGGATCATTAATGGTATCGTAACAATTTTCAAAATTGTAAAATGCCACGGTATGTATTATAAAAGATTTTGTTTGAGCATTAGTTTTAAAAATGAAAAGAACTAAAATTAGATAAACACAGCACTTTTTTGACATCCTTACTCTTTTTAATTGAAATTGTTACGCTGTAAATATAGTAATTTGATTACATTTATTATTTTAAACGATACGCTTTCAATGTATTTCAATTTTTCTTCCATTTTTGCCATACATTAAATGATTACAAGGATTTAATCTGTTATTCTGAAATGCATATCTTTGCTTTTATTCAAAAATAAGTAATCAATTAAATCATTTTAAATGCAAAGTATGCAAATCCATTCCGTTTCTTTTATTCGAAAACAATGTGTTTTGTATCCTATGCTAATACTTATTTTTGTTCTACAATCTTTAAACATTCAAGCTCAAACTACTATGATTACACCACCTTATTTACAAAAAGGAGATACCGTTGCTATTGTGGCAACTGCTCGAAAAAATGTTGATGATAACTTAAAACCTACAATAGATTTATTGCATTCTTGGGGTCTGGAAGTCGTAGTTGGAAGTAGTATTGGATTAGATTTGAATCAACTGGCAGGAACAGATGAACAGCGAGCTGCCGATTTTCAGCAACAATTAGACAACCCTAAAATTAAAGCAATTTGGTGTGTTCGTGGTGGTTATGGAACTGTAAGAATGATTGATCTTTTAGATTTTACCAAATTCAAACAGTACCCAAAATGGGTAATCGGGTTTAGTGATGTTACCGTTTTGCACAATCATCTCAATACTATGGGATTCAAATCCATTCATGGTACCATGCCTGTTAGTATTCCGAGAACGGCTCCCGAATCCATTTCCTCTTTGAGAACAGCTTTATTCGGAGATCCTTTAGCTTATCAAATTGATCCGTTTCCAATGAATCGCTTTGGAAAAGCCACAGGAGAATTAGTGGGAGGAAATCTGTCTATACTGTATAGTTTATTAGGTTCTAAATCTGCCATTGATTGTACTGACAAAATTTTATTTATAGAAGATCTTGACGAATATCTTTACCATATTGACCGAATGATGATGAACCTAAAACGTAATGGCTGTCTGGAAAGCATCAAAGGAATTATCGTAGGCGGAATGACAAAAATGAAAGACAATGATATTCCTTGGGGAAAAGATGCCAACCAAATTGTTCAGGATGTAACCCAAAAATACAATATTCCGATTTTGTATAATTTCCCTGCTGGACACGTTCACGACAACAGAGCTTTGATTATGGGGAATACTATAAGCATGGATGTGAATGAAAAAGGGGGTACCGTAGTTTTCAAGTAAGAAATATTTTTTCTCTTTAAAAATTTAACTTCTAAAATCTAATTTCTAATTTCAAAATATGGCTGAACATAACGACTTAGGAAAATTAGGAGAAGAATTGGCCGTTGAATTTCTTCGGAAAGAAGGCTATGAAATTTTAGAAACCAATTGGACGTTTCAAAAAGCCGAAATCGACATCATTGCCCAAAAAGAAAACACTCTCGCCATTGTTGAAGTAAAAACTCGTTCTTCACTAGAATTTGGCTTACCACAAGATTTTGTAAAACCTAAAAAAATTCAACTTTTAGTAAAAGCCGTAGATGCATACGTAAACCAAAAAGATTTGGATAAAGATGTCCGTTTCGACATCATTGCTATCCATAAAGAAGGAAAAACCTTTGCTATTGAACACCTTATAAATGCTTTTTATCATTTTTAATAAAATTTAACAATGTTATATTTGTAACAAAATGTTTTTTATGTATATTTGCACTGGATTTACGCTCCTAAAACTAAGTAAGAACTACGTAAAAACACCTAACTACTATGAAAACCGTTTCCTCCATTGTTGAAAATTACATTAAAACAAAACCCTTTTTGTTGAATGCTTTATCGTTAGGCATTATCAACTTGACTTCCTTGTCAAGAAACATCATGACCGAATTAGAAAGTGAATTCGGTAAAGAAGTAAAACAAGGAGCAGTCGTAATGGCTCTTAAACGTTTAACTGAAGAGCTTGATTTTCGATTAAATCACAAAATCAATAAAGTAATCAAGAACATTGGCGAAATCACTGTCCGTTCGGCTTTAACAGATTATACATTTGCTGTTTCAGATACTGTTTTAAACAAACAAGCCGATTTGATTACAGATATTAATTCGTTACCTGATATTTTTTACACCTCTTCTAAAGGAGTAAATGAAACCAACATTGTGGTAAGCAACAGTGTGAATCACTTAGTAGAAAAACACTTTGCTGCCGAAAAATTGATTCAAAAACTTGAAAATCTAGCTTCGATTACTGTAAAATTACCTAAAGAAAATATCGTTGTTCCTGGAATCTATTATTTCATTTTCCAACGTTTGGCTTGGGAAGGAATTATCATCAATGAGGTAATTTCGACTTCAAATGAATTTACGATTATGGTCAGCGAAGATGAAGTTGATGTTGCTTTTAAAGTAATTAAAGATTTGAAAAACTAAAAGTAAAACTTTTTTATAATTGAAACGAAGCCATGTGCTTCGTTTTTTTATTTATGCCTAAATTTACATTTTATAAAATAGCCACTGATTGCACAAATTATAATCCTTGAAAGTCATTTTAATCTGTGGCAAAAAAATAAAAAATAACCGCTATGTTAGCACCATCTTATCAAAAGTTAAAAGACATTTTATCAAAAACTATTGATCCGAAACGTATTTTAACCAATCCTCTGCAAACCCTTGCTTATGGTACCGATGCCAGTTTTTATAGACTGATTCCAAAAATTGTAATTCTAGCTCACAATGAATCCGAAGTAATCGAAATCATCAAACAAGCCAAATCATTGGATATTGCCTTGACATTTCGCGCCGCTGGAACCAGTTTATCAGGTCAGGCTATTACTGATTCCGTTTTGGTAGTTGCTACACATGGATGGAAAAATTTTGAACTTTTAGAAAACAACCAAAAAATAAAACTAGAACCGGGAATTGTAGGTGCAAGAGCCAATATTTTTTTAGCCCCACACGGATTAAAAATTGGTCCTGATCCAGCCTCAATTGGAGCAGCAATGATTGGTGGAATTGTAGCCAATAATGCCAGTGGAATGTGCTGCGGAACAGCTCAAAACTCCTATCAAACCATAGCTGATATTAGAATCGTTTTACATGACGGAACACTTCTGGATACGGCAGATGCAAACAGTATTGCTGATTTCAAGAAAAATCAACAGCCTTTAATTCAGGAAATCGAAAATCTTAGAGACACCATCAAAAAAGATGAAACACTTTATCATTTGATTCAAAACAAGTTCAAAATAAAAAATACAACTGGTTATAGCATCAATGCTTTGGTCGATTATCATGATCCAATTGAAATCATTAAACATCTAATGGTTGGCTCTGAAGGAACTTTGGCATTTATATCCAATGTAACTTTTCAAACGGTAATTGACGAAAAAAATAAATCATGTTCGTTAATTATTTTCAATACGATTCAAGATGCTTGTAACGCTACAATTTTATTGAAATCATGTCCTGTAGCTGCAGTAGAATTATTGGACAGAGAATCCATTCGTTCCGTAGAAAACGATCCTGAAGCTCCCGAATTTTTCAAAAGCTTGCCAGAATCAGCTTGTGCGTTGTTGGTTGAATGTCGCGATAATGATTTGGATAATATGTTGCTTAAACAACTCAAAATACGTTTGGGAATCGAATCCATTCCAACTTATACGGAATATGAATTTACTTCCAATCCAAAACAATACGCTTTCAATTGGAAAGCGCGAAAAGGTTTACTGCCAACTGTTGGAGGACTTAGGAAAAATGGAACTTCGGTTATTATTGAAGATGTTGCTTTTCCATTACCTCAACTGGCAGATGCTTGTTTAGCGTTGAAAGATCTATTCAAAAAATACGAATATCACGATGCTGTTTTGTTTGGTCATGCTCTAGAAGGCAACCTGCATTTTGTTTTTTCTCAGGATTTTTCGAATCAATCCGAAGTCAATCGTTATGAGAAATTAATGTCGGAATTAGCAATTTTGGTTGTTGACCGTTTCAATGGCTCTTTAAAAGCCGAACACGGTACTGGTCGTAATATGGCTCCATTTGTAGAAAAAGAATGGGGAGCGACAGCTTACGAAATCATGAAACGCATCAAAAATATTTTCGACCCTCATAATAAAATCAACCCGGATGTTTTAATCAATCCTGATCCCAAAGCGCATCTCAAGAATTTAAAACCAATGCCCGAATCTCATACCATCGTAGATAAATGTATGGAATGTGGTTTTTGTGAACCGCATTGTGTTTCCGAAGGTTTGACTTTGTCTCCAAGACAACGTATAGTAATTGCCCGAGAAATTAGCCGTTTGGAAGAATCTAACGAAAATCCGGAACGATTGGCCGAAATTCAAAAAGACGTTACTTATCAATTAGACGAAACTTGCGCTACCGACGGACTTTGTGCTTTGGCTTGCCCAGTTTATATCGATACTGGAAAATTTGTGAAAGAATGGCGCGCCAGCAAACTTGATTCAGGCGATAAAAAAGTAGCCTCATATATTGGTTCACACATGACGGGAACAACCGCAATTCTAAGGGTTGGATTAAAATCGGTTTCCTTTTTCCATTCGATATTTGGAACAAAAATTATGGCTTCATTATCTGATGGAATCCATTTTATAAGTTTTGGAAAAGTGCCAAAATGGATTCCTCAAATGCCAAAAGGAGCTAATAAAGTAGCCACAAATTCACGAATTAATTTTCAAAAATAATATAGAAAATCACCACATATGTTACTGATAAACAAAGATTTTAAAAAAAATAATTTGTGCATTCGTGGCAAAAAAATAGGTTAAACTATAAAAACAATGAATACAAACTCTGATTTAAAAGTCGTTTACTTTCCTTCCTGCATCAACAGAAGCATGGGAAAAAATAGTTTTCAAAGTGCAGAAGATCTTCAATTGACTGCATTAACTCATCTATTGTTGGTTCGTGCTGGATTTACCATAATTTATCCAGAATCAATGGATAGTCATTGTTGTGGAATGCCTTTTTCCAGTAAAGGGTTTGCCGAGGCCAATCATACTCAATCTAACGCTTTAGAAAAAGAACTACTGAAAGCTTCAGAAAACGGAAAATATCCTGTTTTATATGATATGAGTCCTTGTTTTTATCATTCAAAAGAAGAATTCTCGAACACCTTAAAAATAGTAGATCCAATAGAATTCATGTTAGATCATGTGATGCCGAATTTAACCGTAAAATACAAAAAAGAGACAGTGGCCGTTTTCCCCGTTTGCTCCGTTAAAAAAATTGGAAAAACGGAACAACTCCTTGCTTTGTCTAAACTCTGTGCCGAAAATGTTACTTTAATTCACAGCAATTGTTGTGGTTTTGCAGGAGACAGAGGTTTCCTGATTCCAGAATTGAACGAACACGGATTACGTGACTTAAAAGCACAAATTCCAAACAATTGCAAAGAAGGCTTTTCAACCAGCAGAACCTGCGAAATTGGTTTAGAAAATGTAAGTGGAATTGATTTTAAATCTATTTTTTATTTAGTGGAAGAAGTGACGCGGTAAAAAATATTAATTGACACGCAACCAAACACTTAAACCTACATCTTCTATAATAAAATGTAGAAACTATGAAAAACAAAATTTACTTAATTGCAATAGTATTTATTAGTGTTTTAATTTCTTCTTGTGAATCAGATGAAATATCCCATCAAGATGATTTCCAAAAAAGTAGCGAAGCTTTACAAAATTTCAAAAAAGCAACCAATGACTCTTACAAATATATTGTCACTTCGCAATCATGGATTGGTATAGCTTGGGAAACTACGATAACGGTCTCTAATGGAAAAATAGTTGAAAGACATTTTAAATACACTAAAACAGAAGGAGGAAGCAATATTCCACAAGAAGAATTAGAATGGACTGAAAATGAAAGCGAAATAGGCAATCACAAAAATAATGGAGCACCAGCTTTAACATTAGACGAAATATATGTCAAAGCCCAACAAGAATGGTTATTAAAAAGAGACAATACAGAAACATATTTTGAAGCCAAAAACAATGGATTACTATCAACTTGTGGCTATATTGAAAAGGGATGTCAAGATGATTGTTTCGTTGGAATTCATATAAAAAGTATCGAGCCAATATCCTTTTGATAGAAGGTTTCAACTGGCCAATACTGTAGAATTGATTTTAAATCAATTTTTATTTGGTGAAAAAAGTTGCCCAATAACCCCAAAATTTACATCATAAACTGGTAGGGTACAAGTAGTTATGCTATTATTAGTTATATATTTGTAGCCAAATAAAAACCTTATTTACAAAAAAATAGTATTGCAGAGCCACAAAGACTCCAAAGATTTAATTCATATAACTTTTTGTTTAAATTAATTGTATGGTTGTTTAAATTTTTAATACTTCGAAACTATTTGTCTTTGTGTGCCTTTGCTTTACTCTATATATTTCAAAATCAAAAATATTTAAATACTGTAGTGTTCAACAATTGATATAACAAATAGTTGAAAAATAAAAACCTTGCTTAGGGTTTTATCACATTACAACTCTCCAACCTCTTTAATTTGATCCAGTATATTGGTTTGATTTGGGGAAATATGGTGCTTATTTTCAACCACATTTTCTTTTCTGAAAAGTAAATCTAAAGCGTTGTATAATTTTAGTAATACATCTCTATCTTCTTTCTGTAGGTCTACAGCTCTATTAAAATCAAACACATAATTATTGGAATTACGAACTTCGACTTTAATCGTTTTAGGCGTGATTTTAAATTTAACGATATCCATAGATTTTACATTTGAGATTCTTTTTTATTTTATTTTACCACAAACATTCAACACAATCTTGTCATTCTGAGGAACGAAGAATCTCCACACTTCATGTCGATACAGTATTTCCACTATCGAATAACATAGCAATACATGACTATTAATTTGCTTTGTCGATTTAGATTGTCGAGCTACTTGCTGAGATTCTTCGTTCCTCAGAATGACAAACTAGCGTAGTGTTTGCTATTTAATTTATATTTCCCCTCCCAACTTCTGCATCATTTCCAAAGCAACTCTTGTCGATTTTACATTATCAAAAGTCAATAAAAGTCGTAATCCGGCCGGCGTTTGCTTTTCTTTCATAACACAAATATTGCTGTTTGTTTGTACAAACTGAATTACTTTGTGGAAACGTTTCGATTGGTAATAGTCCGATTGTTGATCGGAAACAAAATAGCAAATCATCTTGCCTTTTTTCAGTACCAACTTCTCGACTCCGACTCTGGTGGCAATCCATTTCATACGGATACTATTCATTAACGCAATCGCTCTTGGTGGCATTGGCCCGAAACGGTCAATTAATTTATTTTGGAAGACAATCAATTCTTCCTCGTTTTTAACGTCTGCCAATTCGTTGTACAAACTCAAACGCTCGGTAACATTATTGATATATTCATCTGAAAACAATAACTCAAAATCCGTATCGATTTGCAGGTCTTTTACATAATCTTTGGTTTCGATATTGTTTTCTTCAGGGTATAATTCTTTGAATTCGTTTTCCTTCAATTCCTCAATGGCTTCGTTCATGATTTTTTGATAGGTGTCAAAACCAATATCGTTAATAAAACCACTTTGTTCTCCGCCTAATAAATCTCCGGCGCCACGAATTTCCAAGTCTTTCATCGCAATATTCAATCCGCTTCCCAACTCGCTGAATTGCTCCAAAGCTTGAATTCGTTTTCGGGCATCTTCAGTCATATGAGAATACGGTGGACAGATGAAATAACAAAACGCTTTCTTATTGCTTCGCCCTACTCGACCTCGCATTTGATGCAAATCTGACAATCCAAAATTATTAGCATTATTGATGAAAATGGTATTCGCATTTGGAACGTCTAAACCACTTTCGATAATCGTTGTCGCCACCAAAACGTCGAATTCTCCGTTCATGAAAGCCAACATTAATTCTTCGAGTTTAGCTCCTTCCATTTGTCCGTGACCGATTCCCACGCGTGCACTTGGCACTAAACGCTGAATCATTCCTGCAATTTCCTTGATGTTTTCGATTCGGTTATTGATAAAGAAAACCTGTCCGTTGCGCTGAATTTCATACGAAATCGCATCACGGATTAGCTCTTCATTAAATCCAACAACATTCGTTTCAATCGGATATCTATTTGGTGGAGGCGTTGTAATCACTGATAAATCGCGCGCTGCCATCAACGAAAACTGTAAAGTTCTCGGGATTGGCGTTGCCGTCAAAGTCAACGTATCCACATTGGCAGCAATCGTCTTGAGTTTGTCTTTTACGTTGACACCAAATTTTTGTTCCTCATCCACAATCAATAATCCAAGGTCTTTGAAAACTACATTTTTATTGACCAATTGATGGGTTCCGATTACAATATCGAGTTTTCCTTCAGCTAATTGTTTAAGCGTCTCGGCTTTTTGTTTGGCAGTTCTAAAACGGTTCAAATACCCAATAGAAACCGGCATATCTTTCAATCTTTCGCTGAAAGTTCTATAATGTTGGTACGCCAAAATGGTCGTTGGAACCAAAACCGCAACTTGCTTGCTATTATCCACAGCTTTGAAAGCGGCACGAATCGCAACTTCGGTTTTTCCAAATCCTACATCACCACAAACTAGGCGATCCATTGGGCGTTCGCTTTCCATATCGGCTTTGACTTCCTGAGTCGATTTGATTTGATCGGGCGTATCTTCATATATAAAAGAACTTTCCAACTCATTTTGCAAATAACTATCGGGTGCAAATTGGAATCCTTTTTCTAATCGACGCTTTGCATACAATTGAATCAAATTGAATGCAATATTCTTGACTCTGGCTTTTGTTTTTTGTTTTAAAGCTTTCCAGGCATTCGAACCTAATTTATATATTTTAGGAGGTGTTCCGTCTTTTCCGTTGTATTTCGAAATTTTGTGCAACGAATGAATGCTCACATAAACAATATCATTATCGGCATAAACCAATTTAATCGCTTCTTGCGTTTTGCCTTCAACCTGTATTTTTTGCAAACCGCCAAACTTCCCAATCCCGTGATCGATATGCGTTACATAATCGCCAACGGATAAAGAGGTAAGTTCTTTTAAAGTTAAATTCTGCTTTTTAGAATAGCCATTTTTGATGCTAAATTTATGATAACGCTCAAAAATCTGATGGTCAGTATAACAACAAATTTGGTTTTCCTGATCGATGAAACCTTGGTACAAAGGCAGTACAATCGTTTTGTATTGCTTGCGAATATTCTCAGAATTGGCTTCGTCTAAAGATTCAAAAATATCATGAAAACGTTTGGTCTGAGCTTCATTCGAACAAAACAAATAATTTTGATAACCGTTAAAATGATTATCGCTCAAATTATTCATCAACAAATCAAATTGTTTGTTGAACGATGGTTGTGGCTGAATGTGGAATTCAAACTTTTTGGTTGTTTTAAAAATAGCTTTAGAACTAAATTCAACCACCGAAAAATCCAAAGCTCTCTGTACAAAAGCCTTTTGATTCAAAAACAATTGTTCAGGAGTAGCATGTTTTATGTCTTTGGAAAGTTTCTCATAAGCTTCTTCGGCTTTGGCAAATTGCTTGTCCAATTCGTATAAAAGATTCTCTGTATTTTGAAAAAACAAAACCGTCTTTTCATTGATATAATCTAGAAAACTCTCTCTGTTTTCCTGAAAAATTTTATTCTCAACATTAGGAATAATGATGATTTTTTTCTTTTGTTCCAATGACAATTGGGTTTCCACATCAAAAGTTCTGACGCTCTCCACTTCATTACCAAAAAACTCTATTCGATATGGATTATCATTCGAAAACGAAAACACATCAACAATTCCTCCACGAACGGAAAACTCTCCAGGTTCCGTAATAAAATCAACTCTTTTGAATTCGTATTCAAACAAAACTTCGTTCAGAAAATCAATCGAAATTTTATCGCCAATACTTACTTTCAAAGTGTTTTTATCCAGATTTTGTCTGGTAACTACCTTTTCAAAAAGTGCTTCTGGATAGGTAACAATTACGGCTGGTTTTTTGCGGGAATTGATTCTGTTAAGTACTTCTGATCGAAGCAAAACATTGGCATTATCCGTTTCTTCAATTTGGTACGGACGACGGAAAGAACCCGGATAAAACAATACATCCTGCTCACCAATCATTTGTTCCAAATCGTTCAAATAATAAGCGGCTTCTTCTTTATTGTTTAAAACCACCAAAAAAGGAAGTTCTGCTTTCTTAAAAAGTGACTGGATTACAAAAGAAGTTGCCGATCCTAACAATCCTTCCAAATGCATTTTTACCTGATTATTCGCCTGCAAACCAGCTACAATCTGAGCCGTTTTGGGAGACGAATCGTAAACCGAATATACTGTAGCTTTACTCAACGTTGTACTCCGTTTGGATTAATATTATTACTCGGGCTAGTTGGATTAACAGGCATCGCTGGATTTCCTGATGGAATTGCTCTAGTGGTATCCAAAATCATTTGTAACAATTCATTCTCGCCAGACTCCATTGGAATTTTGCTTTTCTCTACAATTTTATCCATTTGTCTTTGCAAAGAAACCAATTCAATATTAATCTCGGCAATGAGTTTGGTTACTTTTTTATCCGAAATATCAGTAAGATTAATATACAAATCCAACATCCGAACTTGTGTAATCAATGTCGCAATTCTGCTTCTAATTTGTGGAGTATCAAATTGAGTAGGAATATTAGAATTCAAAGCCATCACTTTAGTAGATAATGCTTTAGATTTCTTTTGAAATTCAGTAATTGTTTTTTTTGGTTTTTTAGCCAATTCTTCCATAAACTCTCGCCATTGTGGCCAAGTTTTCATATAAGATTCAGAAGTTTCATTGATTGGAGTGTCAAAAAAATTCCACCCTTTTTTTATATTGGTAAAAATTAATTCTTTCTTTTTTGTATCTCTTAAGGTATCCGCCAAACGTTTATCGTCATCATTTTTACATGAAAGTATCGTAAAAAGTACCAAAAAAAGCAGCAGTAATTTATTATTCATTTTCAAATTATTTGAACCACAAAGTTACAAAGTAAATTTACAATACCGAATTTCACTATCAGAATAACAATCTGTTAGCATTTCTTCATTTTAATTGAATTTAAACCATCAAAAATGATTAATAATTCACATCCTAAAAAACATTTTGTGATTTTTATAACTTTATTTACAAAAATGTGATATTTATCGAAATCGTTATCTTTGTTATTCAAAACCATTCAAAATGAATCCAAAGATCTTAATTATAGGCGCTTGCGGTCAAATAGGAACCGAATTAACTCATCAACTTAGAGCCCTTTATGGAGTCGATAATGTCATCGCTTCAGATATTCGAAAACTAAATAATGAAGTAGTCAATTCGGGGCATTTTGAAGTTGTTAATGCTTTGGATTTTAATCAAATTGAACATTTAGTAGAAATTCACCAAATCACCGATGTGTATTTAATGGCGGCTTTACTATCTGCAACGGCCGAGAAAAACCCTTCCTTTGCTTGGGATTTGAATATGAATTCATTATTTCATGTCCTGAATTTGGCAAAAGCCGGAAAAATAAAAAAGGTATTTTGGCCTTCGAGCATCGCCGTTTTTGGATCTACCACTCCAAAAGAAAACACGCCACAATACACTATCATGGAACCTTCAACCGTTTATGGTATTAGCAAACAAGCTGGCGAAAGATGGTGTGAATACTACCATAATATTTTTGATGTCGATGTTCGTAGCATTCGCTATCCTGGATTAATCAGTTGGACGACTGAACCAGGAGGCGGTACTACAGATTATGCGGTAGATATTTACCACAAAGCACTTAGCGAAGGTAAATACGAATGTTTTCTAAACTCCGAAACCAAAATGCCAATGATGTACATGGACGATGCCATTGCTGCGACCATCAACATTATGAAAGCGCCAAAAGAACAAATCAAGATTCACTCTTCTTATAATTTAGCCGCAATGAGTTTCACACCTGCCGAAATTGCTACCGAAATCAAAAAACACATTCCCGAATTGGAAGTAACCTATAATCCTGACTTTCGTCAAAAAATAGCCGACAGTTGGCCCGCGAGTATAGACGACAGTCAAGCCAGAGCTGACTGGGGCTGGAATCATCAGTTTGATTTGGAAACAATGACTACCGACATGCTACAAAATCTAAAAGCACACCCGAGCCATAGCGAACTGACGAAGTAATACCAAACCAAATTATAGTTTCGAAGACTAACCATTGATTATTATTTGGGCGTGCCCCCGTTGAGAAAAGGAGCTTACTTATAGCAACGCTTACAAAGCTCCTTTCCTCAACGGGGTCGGGCTATCCATGCTACTTCGGTAGCTTATTTCTATCCCTCACGCGGCTTTTAGGTTTGAAATAGGCCTATTCTTAGAGGAATTACTACTTCGTTACAGTAGTCGTTGTCGGACAATATATTCCAAAAGTGAAAACGGAAATTAATCCATTCTCAAAAGTTTGTTCGGTTTTCACTGTGTAATTCTCTGCTCCGTCTGCCATTTGTTTTGCATCTGAAACTCCAACAGGTGCTAACCCAAAAATCACGTAGTTATTCCATTTTGTCGTTTGATTAATTCCTTGTGCTCCTTTACCTACTACAGTCGTATAGGAATAACAAGAGGTTAATAACATTGCGGAAATAGATAAAACTGTCATTACTTTTATTGATTTTTTAATCATCTTTTTTAAAATTAAAATTGAATATTTATGTAAACTTTTTTCATAAATGTTAGTACACTGAAAAAAATTGGCACAATAATTCTTATGATTAAATTATCTTTTCAATAAAAATAGTTTTACAATCATCAGAATAACTTTCACTTTTCACAATAGCTATGCCATAGCATTGTAACAAACATCTTTTAACTAAAGTTTAAAATCTTTAATTAAAGTTTGTCTCTTACACAAAAAAAATGATATACCTAAAAACTCTAATTCCTCAACACCCAACAATAAATTTTTAAGTAATATGTTTTATACAAATCTTTAAAATCATTGAAAAATTAATTTCATAAAAAAACCGCCAATTACACAAGTAAATTGACGGTTTTCTTTATTTGATATGAACCAAAATAATTTATTTTCTTTTGGGTTTTCTGTCTTTTTTTGATTATGATACTTCTTATCTTAGATATTTGCCCCATTGCTGTACATTGAATCTCTTTGCACTACAATTGGAGTTTTATCTTTTATTACCATACCATTATTCCACTTATTCATAAAATTACCGAAACTATTGTAGTCGGAATTAAGACCTAACATCTCAGCCTCCGTTTTACTCATTGCTTTTTCATAAGCTATATCAATATTTCTATCAAGCATATGTAAAGTAACTCTATAAATGTAATTATTATAGGACTTATGTAATGTCAAACCAAATCCAGCCGAGGAAATTCCCATTTCGTTTATACCAAAACCACGAAGGATAATCTTATCATCTGTTTCCTTTACTAATCTCATTTTTCTCTCTGACAATTGAATGTTGTCTCCCCATAGTTCTTGGTTCCCATTCATATTATACATTGATACCAAAAATGTCAAACTATCAGAAGTTTTTATTCTAATCCCTCTCCAAGCGCCTTTATTGTTATCTGATGCAGGTCTTCCATTTTTAACTCTCAAATGGTCATCAGATAAAAACCTAAAGTCAGTCAAATCAATTGAAGGTTTTTTTATATCGCTTGATTTAAAAATTTCAAATAGTCCCATTTTTTTTAAATTATTGATTTTTACACTTACTCTTTTAGGTTTTCAGTTTCCCCTTCTCTTATTCTTTCAATAATGAAAACAATTTTTTTATCTTTTTTTAACATTAACTTAAAGCTAATATATATATAAAAAAAAGATAAATTGATCATAATTAACGGCCTATTATCACTTTTTTAACAAATTATAAAAAAAATATTACAATTTGATTGTACCTTCTTTGATTTAGAACAAAAAAAGCAATAAATACCTGTATTATAACAATTTAAACACCAAATAAAATCTCTTTACATCATTTTACTTCTATTATCTTATTGATAAAAAATCCATCTAAAAAGGTATTTCTTACGAAATAAAATTTATCAAATTTATATCACTAACAATTTGAAAAATAAAACAAATAAAAAAATAGTTTACCTATTTATCTTCCCAGATTTTTGTGATTTCTATAAGTCTTTTTACGAGTGTTTTAGTTAAATTGCAACTGCAACAAAATGAGTTAAAATATGTCAGAAAAAGATATAGAGAAAAATGCTGAAAAAATAAGATTAGGATTAAGAACCGATAATAAAGGCTGGAAAAAATGGGGTCCTTACTTAAGCGAAAGACAATGGGGAACTGTTAGAGAAGATTATTCTGAGAGCGGTTATGCCTGGGGAAGCACAACTCATGACATGGCTCGCTCCAAAGCGTATCGCTGGGGAGAAGAAGGTATCGGAGGTATTTCAGATAATAAACAACACATCTGTATTGCTTTTGCCTTTTGGAATCACAAAGATCGTATATTAAAAGAGCGCCTTTTCGGATTGACGCCTGCTGAATCCAATCATGGCGAGGATGTGAAAGAGATTTATTATTATCTAGATGCTACTCCTACGCATTCTTATCAAAAAATGCTGTATAAATATCCGCATGCAGCTTTTCCATATGAAAAATTAATTGAAGAAAGTAAAAAAAGAAGCCGTTTAGAACCTGAATACGAAATACTAGATACTGGTGTTTTTGACAAGGATGAATATTTTGATATTACTATAGAATATGCAAAAGCTGATGAACAAGACATTCTGATCAAAATTACGGTAGAAAATCGTTCTAAAATTGCTGCTCCTATTACAGTACTACCAACTATTTGGTTTAGAAACACCTGGAGTTGGGGATATGAAAACTACAAACACAAACCTACCTTAACTGGAGTAGGAAAATCACATATTGAAGTACAACACCGATTGGTTGGGAATTTTAATTTATATGCTAAAAATGCTAAAGATTTATTGTTCTGTGATAATAAAACCAATTTTGAAAAATTATATAAATCTCCTGCTCAGTCTCCTTATGCCAAAGACGGAATCAATGATTACATTATTAATAATAAAAAAACCAGTATAAACCCTGAAGCAACTGGTACGAAAGCAGCTGTTCATTATGAGGATATTATTCCTCCAAACTCTAAAAAAGAGTACCGAATTGTATTTACTAATAATGCTCATGAAAATCCTTTTGAAGATTTTGATACCATCTTCCAAAAAAGAATTGAAGAAGCCAATGAGTTTTATGATGCAATTCAGGGAGAAGTAAAAGATGAAAAATTAAAATCCATTCAGAGACAAGCTTATGCTGGAATGCTTTGGACAAAACAATGGTATTATTACAATGTTTTTGAATGGTTAAAAGGCGACCCGTCAACACCCAAACCGGAACGAAATAGAAATGAAGGTCGAAACAGTACTTGGAAACATATGTACGCTTCCAACATTCTCTCAATGCCAGACAAATGGGAATATCCTTGGTTTGCTGCTTGGGATTTGGCCTTCCATACTTTGCCTTTGGCAAGATTAGATCCCGATTTTGCCAAAAGACAATTATTGGTCATTTTACGTGAATATTATATGCATCCCAACGGGCAAATTCCCGCATATGAATGGTCATTCTCTGATGTTAATCCTCCTGTTCACGCTTGGGCTACTTGGAAAGTTTATGAAATTGATAAAAAAGCCAACAATGGCGTTGGAGATACCGTTTTCCTAGAACGTATTTACCACAAACTACTTCTTAACTTTACATGGTGGGTCAATTTGAAAGATGAAAACGGCAATAACATTTTTGGTGGTGGATTCCTCGGAATGGATAATATTGGTGTCTTTGATCGTTCTGCCGATTTACCAACAGGCGGACATTTAGAACAAGCCGATGGTACAGGTTGGATGGCGATGTATTGTCTTAATATGTTGCGTATTTCTTGTGAAATATCATTAAAAAACCCTGTGTATCAAGATATGGCTTCCAAATTTTTTGAGCATTTCCTTCATATTTCAGGAGCAATGCTTTCTTTGGGAGATAATAAAATTGGCCTTTGGGACGAAGATGATCAATTTTATTATGACATGCTCCATAAAGAAAATGGCGACGCCGAATTGCTGAAAATTCGTTCAATGGTAGGTTTAATTCCGTTATTTGCTGTCGAAGTATTAACTCCTGACTTGCTAGAAAAACTACCTATATTTAAACGCCGTGTAGAATGGGTTCTCAAAAATCGTCCTGACTTGGCCAGTTTGATTTCCAGTTGGTACAATCCTGGAAAAGGAGAAACCCGTTTACTATCTACTCTTAGAGGGCATCGAATGAAAATGATTCTCAAGCGGATGTTTGACGAAAAAGAATTTTTATCCGATTATGGTGTTCGTTCTTTGTCTAAATACCACAAGGAGCATCCATATAAATTCAATCATGATGGAGGAATAATTCAGGTAGATTATACCCCTGCAGAAGCTACTGGAGATATGTTTGGAGGTAATTCTAATTGGAGAGGCCCAATATGGTTTCCTATGAATTATTTAATTTTAGACTCTTTGGAAAAATTCCATGAGTATTATGGTAAAGATTTCAAAGTAGAATTTCCAACGGGGTCTGGAGATTTATTAAACTTAAAAGAAGCTGCCGAAGGTGTTGCCCAACGATTATTAGCATTATTTGTTCCTGATCACAATAAAAAAATACCTATGTATGGGGATTACAAAAAATTTCAGAACGATCCTCTTTTCAATAAAAACCATTTATTTTTTGAATATTTCGATGGCGATACTGGTAAAGGTTTAGGTGCTAATCATCAAACAGGTTGGACAGGACTTATCGCTGAAATTATTAAACATTTGAATGAAAAAGCCGAATAATATTTGAAAAATTTCATGAAATACAGCACTTAAAAAAAAAAGGGTTAGACTTTATGAATCTAACCCTTTTTTTAATTTTACAATGATTTAATTAAAATCAGCAGGCTTGTAATAATTATTTAGAGTTATAACAAATGATTTTTCAGCAAAAAACTTATTAAACATTCTAATCATTACTGGACTAAAGCCAGTACTAATATTATCAATTGTTTTAGGATAAGTCATATTAGATGAATGATTAAAATCCACACAATGTCCCAATTCATGTGCTGGCGTATCACCGTAACCGATTTTGTTGATATAATCTTTGATGACATAATCGGCAAGTCCAAAAGTAGATCCTCCACCTAATCCAATAGTATTATTTCCGGCCCTTCCTACAGCACCACATTGGAAAAAAGGATGAATAAGAAGATCGTTATACGTTTTCTCTTTTTCAGCCAATGTTAAAACGGTGGTCCCATCATTGCCAATAATTTGTTCTTTTAAGAACTCTTGTTTAAAGGTGTCAGAAACAATAATAAGTCCCAGATTAATCATCAATCCTGTGAATCTACGAACCTGCTTTGGCGTTATATCATCGGACCAGTTACTGTTTGGATCATTGGTGGGATTAAAATCATGGTACTGTATATCCCATTTAAGTTTATCAAGTTTCTTAAGAGTAACTATGGTTGGATTGTCTCCAGTAAAATCAAATGCTATTTTTGACGGATCTATACCAGTTGTGCTATACTGTGATAAATCTACAGTATTATTATCCATGTCTAAAAAAAGAGTAGTCCCTTCAACAAAAGGATATTTAATGATTTGTTTGGCATGTGCTCTTATCTTACTAATCTTAAAAAGTTTGACAACCTGAGATGGGCTTCCAACACCACTCGAAATAGTAGCGACTATCGTAGCATCTTGAATATCGATAGGCGAAAAATTGGCAATTTCAATGCTTTTTTGATCAACAGCTTTTACTCGAATAAGATGTGCAATATTGTAACGTCTGTCATTGGCTGTCATTACCTCTTCGGATTCACTATCCTGAAACATTAAAGAAGAATTTAAATCGGTATCAAAAGATAAAGTTTTTGGTTCAACAACCGTTTTTGGTTCAACAAACATTTCATCATCTTTATCATTAGAACATGAAGCAACAAATAATCCACAAGTCACAAATAACGTAATAATTCTTTTTTTCATAGTTGGTAATAGTTATAGGTTAAGTTGGGTAACGTATATAAATAATTTAAATTTCATGAAATACCGAAATAACAGAAATTACTTTCACAACAAATATTTGATTTCTCTATCAGTTACTTGTCGTCTAATATCATCTTTACAATTAACTTTTTGTAAAAGATTATCGATTGAACAAAGTCGTCACAAACTAACGACTCTAATTAATTTTTCAAAATTATTATTACAATCATTAAATCGGTAGTAAAAATGTCCCAATTAAGAGTAATTTCTTCCTTTTTTTTACCTAATTCAACATTTAAAAGCGTCAAAAAATTCTTATTGCTTCATAATATCTAAAGCCGTCAATTGATTTCACTTCCTCTGATTTTACGCCTTATGTCTTTCTTTGTGTCCAATTCCTTGCAACCATACCACCACCATATGCAGTTTGTCAATAAATCAAGATACAAAATTTAGCGAACTGCCGAAATAAATAATTACAAAAAGGCTCATTTAAAACCTGATGTTTTAAATGAGCCTTTTATTTGTTTATGTTACTTTACTTTACTTCATAAACATTATTATTTTGTTTAACATCAGCCATTAAACCACTTGGGTCAATGGTGATTTTCTTGATAGCTGATTTTGGTTTTGCAATGTTAAATTCATAAACAGGATTTGCCCATGTCCAATCATTAAGAACAGTTCTGGTAATTGCTGGTGTTGGATTTGGTTTTTCAAAACTCATCATACGTAGCGGAATGTAGAAACTTTCTTTTGAACCATCCGTATATTCTACCAAAAGATCAATAGGCATTGGCATTCTGCCTATTCTTTCTAAAGTTACGGTTGTTTTATTTGCATTTTCTTTGACCTCTTTGATTCCATAATCGATAGTATTTAAGGTCTCTGTCCAATCCACTAAATACCAATCTAGATTAGCTCCCGAAACACGCTCGGCAGTTCTCTTAATATCATTTGGTGTTGGGTGTTTGAATTTGAAGTCCTGATAGTATTTTTTTACTGTTTTGTCTAAATTATCTTTTCCAATTACATAAATCAATTGTGTCAAGAAAATGCTCCCTTTTACATACGAAGAAATACTATACGGACGATTCTCGTCATAGCGATCTCCATGCGTTGTTTGAGGTTGCTCTTTACCAGATTCTACTAATTTATAATAAGCAGCATAATTCCCTTTGAATAGATTTTCTTCTTTTTTGTCACTAAGTTCATTCAATGCCGAATCTTCGATATAAGTAGTAAAACCCTCGTCCATCCAAGGATGCTTCGATTCATTGGATGCTAAAATATGTTGAAACCATGAATGTCCCAATTCGTGTGTAGCGGTTCCTAAAATTCCTTCAGGAGTTCCGTTCCCTAACATCAAAGTACACATAGCATACTCCATTCCGCCATCTCCACCTTGAATAAATGAATATTGCTTGTATGGATAATTTCCAACTGTTTTATTGTAATAATCCATCACTTTTACCAATAAAGGTTCTACTTTTCTCCAATTTTCAACTACTGCTGGAGTGTTTTTGAAAAGGAAATGTAAGTCAACATTATTAGGCCCTTTTACAATGTCATGCTGGTAATTTTTATCCGCAGCCCAAGCAAAATCATGTACATTTGGAGCTATAAAATGCCAAGTTAATGTTTTTGTTTTCTTTGGATAAACGACATTCACTCCTTTATCTTCATATCCATGACCAATTTCGTTTGGGTTTTGTAAATATCCAGAACCTCCTAAAGTATAGTCTTTGTCGATTGTAATATTTACATCAAAATTACCCCAAACTCCATGAAATTCTCGAGCAATATAAGGATCTGCATGCCAGCCTTCGAAATCAAATTCGGCTATTTTTGGATACCATTGCGCCATTGATAATTCGATTCCTTCAGAATTATTTCTTCCAGAACGACGAATCTGTACAGGAACCTGACCATCAAAATCAAGCGTGAAAGTGGTTTTCGAATTTGGTAAAATTGGCTTAGCCAAAGTCACTTCTAGAATTGTCCCAACCTCTTTTGCGACAGCAGAAACACCATCTTGTTTGAAGTTTGAAATTTTCAAATAACCAATTTCGTTCGGTTTCAAATTTTTGATTCTGCTTTCTTTTACCTCTTTGCCATCTACCTTGATTTTAGTCGTCATACGAGCATCAGGATCTTTGATAGTTTGAATTCTGGCATCCATTTCGCTGCCTGGTTGAAAAGCATTATTATACAAATGGTAAAATACTTTTTTAAGAGTATCTGAAGAATTGTTAGTATAAACCAGTTCTTGCGTCCCTTTGTACTGATAATTTTTGACATCCATAGTCACATCCATTTTGTAATCGACATGTTGTTGCCAATACCCTTGCTTTTGGGCGAATAAATTTCCGGAACTTACAGAGATTAATAGGAGTAATAAAAATTTTTGCATTGTATTTAAAAATAAAAATGGAAGAGTTTTTGGCTCTTCCATTGGATTATATAGAAGTTAAAATTATTTTTTAGACATTTTTTCTGCCATTAATAAGGCATTATAGGCATTAACCATTTTTCCCGATTTAGAAGATTCGGCAGCGGTTTTAGCGTCTTCTTTTTCGCCTAGTAAAACTACAGCTGGAAGTGGTGTTCCAGAATCAATCAAGATTTGTTTTACTTGTTTGGCAGATAATTTTGGATAATAGGAACGAATCAAAGCGGCAACTCCTGCAGCATTAGGTGAAGCCATTGATGTCCCTTGTAAATATTTGTATTTGTTGTTTGGAATGGTAGCATAAATTTCGTCTCCCGGTGCATAAACATCAACGTTGAAAGTTCCATAGTTAGAAAACGAAGTAATCACTCCTTCTCCGTATTGATTATTTATTGCTCCAACAGTAAGTACATTTGAAGCAAATTCTTTTTTATTGTCCTCAGAGTCATTTGGGAAATTTGCATTTTCTGGTAAATCTACATTCAATCCATCATTTCCTGCTGCATGGACAAATAATACGTCTTTCTTTTCGGCATATTTTATTGCATCATAAACCCATTGTTTGTGTGGAGAATAGCTTTTTCCAAAACTTCCATTGATTACTTTAGCACCATTATCAACTGCATAACGAATTGCCAATGCAATATCCTTGTCATACTCATCTCCATCCGGAACAGCTCTTACAGCCATAATCGCTACATTATCTGCTACTCCATCTCCGCCAAGGTTATTGCCTCTTACCTGAGCAATAATTCCCGCAACGTGAGTTCCATGTAACGCTTCTTCTTTATCTGGACCATAAACTATATTGTTTCCGTATTTGGTGTTTTTAATGTCTTCAACATTGTCTCCTACTATTTTTCGATTGTCAAGCTCTTTATTTAAATTATAATTAAGTTGACCATAAACGTAGTCGCTATACTCTTTTATTTCAGTTCTGAAAGTTGGCCCCGCATTAGCCAAAATACGGCTCATAATCATTTTGCTTTTGGTCAATTCAGGATCTGTGGTAACGATTGCTTTTACATCATCAAGAGTATAATTCTCTTTGCCCAAATGTGTTTGAATCGCTTTATCAGTAGCTGTCAAAAAATCAACTTGTTCTTTGTCTTTGAGTGCCTTGTTGTATTTTTCTTCATAGGCCGCCAAAGCACTTTTGTAACCTGCTGATCCGTCATCTCCTCTTTTTACGATTCGGGTCATTTCTAAAGTTTCATGTACATCATCTCCTAGAAAATTCCAACCGTGAATATCATCGATATATCCATTCTTATCATCATCTTTTCCGTTTCCGGCAATTTCTTTTTGGTTCGTCCAAATAACTGATTTCAAATCTTCGTGGTCAATATCCACTCCAGAATCTACAATTCCAACAATTACTTTGACACTTTTTTTCCCTTTTAATAATTCAGCATAAGCTTTGTCAACACTCATTCCTGGAATACTATCTTTGGCTAAATCCAGATGAGACCATCTCTGCAATTCGGTTTCACTTAATTTTCCTTTTTTGGCTGTATAAGTAGTTGATGTTTGCGCATTAGCCGAAAGACATACAGACAATGCTGTAAGCAATGCTAATGAAGTTAAGTTTATTTTTTTCATCAGTAGGTAGTTTTCAAATTTTAGTAATCAATTTCAAAAGTAGTAGAAGTAAATTGAAAATTATCCAATCATTAACGGTTTTTTATGATAAATAAGGAATGGCAATAGGTTTTGTTAAAAAAACAATACAATCAAGCCATACATGAATTATTTTTATTTCTAAACAAGTTATAATTGTTTCTTTTTACAAAACCTCTTCACAAGTTAAAACCTCTTTCAATCGAACTCCCTTTTCTGTATGTTCAACAGTTATAATTTGATTATGTGCATCATGTTCTAAAAACAAATAGTAATTGTTATCCGCAGCAGCATTTAAAAATTTTGACTTTTCAGGCATTGTTAACAATGGTCTTGTGTCGTAACCCATTACATATGGTAAAGGCAAATGTCCAGCTGTTGGTAATAAATCAGCACAAAAAACAATCGTTTTATCTTTATATTGTATGTGCGGAATCATTTGTTTTTCGGTATGACCATCAGCATAAAAAATTCCGAATCCCATTTCTTTTGAAACTTCAAAATCACTTGCTGGCTTTTGAATAAAATTCAATTGTCCACTTTCTTGCATTGGTAAAATATTCTCGGATAGAAATGAAGCTTTTTCTCTAGCATTTGGTTTTGTTGCCCATTCCCAATGATTTTCATTGGTCCAAAATTTGGCGTTTTTAAAAGCGGGCTCGTAACCTGTTTTGTCTTTATTCCATTGTACACTTCCTCCACAATGATCAAAATGTAAATGTGTCATAAAAATATCGGTAATATCATCACGATGAAAGCCGTATTGAGCCAACGATTTATCCATAGAATGTGTTCCCCAAAGCGAGTAATATCCAAAGAACTTCTCAGATTGTTTATTCCCCATTCCAGTATCAATCAAAATCAATCGTTTTCCATCTTCAATTAGCAAACAGCGAGCGGCAATATCAATTAAATTATTTTCATCAGCAGGATTGGTTTTGTTCCAAATTGTCTTTGGGACCACTCCAAACATAGCGCCACCATCAAGTTTAAAATTGCCCGTTTCTATTGGATAAAATTTCATGTGTTTTACTTTAGAATTGAATTTCCTTCAAAGATATAAATTCAAAAATTTATTACTGTTAATGTAAATCAAATTCAGAAATCCTAACCTATAAAAAAGCCTGAATTCAAAATGTGAATTCAGGCTTCATTTAATTTTTAATCTCCAAAAACAATTTCTTCAATTTTAAGTTTTCTTTGAACTGAAAAGGTTTTGTTTTTATCAATTCATTAATATCTTTTATCCTATCGGTTGTTACAGGATGAGAACTTAAAAACTCTGGAATAGAAACACTTTCTTCGTCTTGTAGGCGTTTAAACAAATTAGACATTCCTTCAGGATTTATTTTATTTAAAGCGACTATTTCAAATCCTTGTACATCTGCTTCATGTTCAAAGTTTCTAGAATATGATAGCGATTGCAAACTATTCACATTATCTCCAATTGTTGCCATAACACCATTAGCATCTCCCAAAATTGCTGACACAAATAAATATCCTGACAAATTACGGCATAACATTTTCATGGAGTGCCTATTGTTTACGTGAGCGACTTCATGCCCGATAAGTCCAACTAATTCATCATAATTTTTCATTTTGTCAAGGATTCCCGAAAAAACAACAATATTACCATCTGGAAGTGCAAATGCATTTACTGTTGGCGAATTTAAAACTGTGAATTTTAATTTCTTAGTATTTTTCAAATGCAGTTCATTTGCAAAAGAATTTAATGCTCTTGTTTTTTTAACGTCCACATCGTGGAAGAACGTATTCTCTTCAAAAAAAGTTGTTCCTAAATGAGAATCATATTCTTCAGGGATAATTATTACTGATTTTTCTGCTACCCAAGGAATCGCATAAAAATACCCTAAACCAATAATCGCAAAAATAAAAACGGTAAAAACTATATGAGCTTTTATCCCCATATCCATTAGTGATTGATACCATCCTTTATTCCCGATTTTTTTTCTGTAAATAGTAATGAATTCTATAAAATCGCCATCACTAATTTTTATGTTTTGTATAGGATCATTACCATATTCAAGATACATTTTTTGAGCTTTTACTTCGAAAGTAATATCAGATAATTCCCAAAAAAATTGTTCGTTATCCTTATTTTCAAAAACAAAGCTATTTTTTTCAGTGTCCAAAAGCAATTCAATTTCTTGTGGAATAGCCGATACACCATCAAAGAAAACTCCAGTCGTTCTTTTCTTCATATAGTTATACTTTCATTTTTTAATGACTCTCAAAAAGTTTTCAGAATAATTAAAAAAATCATCATTTAGTTTACCTTTTTCAAAACTCTTCCTAATTCTAAAAATTACATTATAAAATCCAAATCAAAGAAATCACCAATATCTTCACCGGTAGCATCTTTATAATTTTCTTCTGTTTGTAATAACAAATTCAAATCAATATTTCCTTCCAATTCAATATTTTCAAAAATATATTTCATACTTCTAGTGATTACCCAAGCATACCCAATTCCTAAAGTTCCAATGATGATGAGTAAATTTACAATAGCCAATTTAAAAAATCCTCCTCCTGTAACAGTCGAATTTAAAGCTATTTCTTTATCGTCTTTATTCAAACTTAAATTATTAATGTAATATTCGAAAAGGTCTTTTTGCCACCAAAAACCGTAAACTCCCAAAGTAAATATTGTCAAAAAGTACCCTTTCAGATTTAACATAAAATAATCTCCCCCATCGGCATCACTATTAAATTCAATATCTCCAAATCGAACGTTGTTAAGTAAATAATTTCTCATATTAATTGACATCCAAGAGCCATATATTCCAAAGGTGCAAATAGTAAAGAAAATCCATTTGAAAAAATTCATAGTAAACTCTTTTCGATCTCCTCTATATCCAAAACGAATTCCTCTCCAAGATGTTCTAGACATTCTGTATCTATACGATCCATGAATGGCAAAAGGCAATAAAGCAAAAACACCTAAATAAAGGATTGCAAGTCCTATAAATGGAGATTTAAGATATATGAATAAAAAGAATATTCCGTACAGAAATCCGATGATTAATATCGCTTTTATAAAACCTTTAAACATTTCTTTACCTGTTCCATGAAAAGAAAAAGAATCACCGTTCAAAGAAGTTTCTCCGTACAAGAATTGTAGTTTTCTTGCTTTAGCCCAAGGATAATAAAATCCTAAAGTTAAAATTGTCAATAACCAATTAACAATAATAACGCTAAAGAATTCACTTCCTTTTCCATTAAATTCAAGTTGATAATTTGTTGATGTTTGTAATGTTTCTTCCATGATTTAAGACTATTTGGTTTATTAATAGGTTATAAATATATTATTTTAATCTATGTGTGCAAAATATATAACAAATATCTATTTTGTCATTAGTTATATAAATGTTATCTACTATTGAAAAAAGCATTTTATATAGTATCTTTGCAGTTAATTTAGACGAAATAAATATTAGCAAATATGATAATTGTTAGTTAATACTATTTTTTTTAGAATATATTCTAATCCATTTTACAAAAAACAAAATGATACAAGTTTCTGATACCGCCAAAAAGAAAATCATCGACTTAATGAAAGATGATGGTTTTGATGCCGCTAAAGATTTCGTACGAGTGGGTGTGAAAAGCGGTGGTTGCTCTGGTTTGTCTTATGATTTGAAATTTGATAAAACCAAAAACGAAGACGATAAAATATTTATTGACAATGATATCACTATCGCTGTCGAGAAAAAATCATTTCTATATTTAGCGGGAACCATTTTAGAATTTTCAGGAGGATTGAACGGAAAAGGTTTCGTTTTTAATAATCCAAATGCTAGTAGAACCTGTGGTTGTGGAGAAAGTTTTTCTCTTTAAATAATAAATGATTGAAGAAAAAAATTAAAGATTTAAAGATTTGAGAATCGTTTAAAAACTTAAACCCTTCTCTCTTTAAATCTTTTAATACTTAAAATAAAATGTCAAAATACACCGAAGACGATTTAAAAATCGAATTAGAAACCAAAGAATACGAATACGGATTTTATACTGAATTAGAATCCGAAACGTTTCCTATTGGTCTAAATGAAGATATTGTTCGAGCTATCTCCAAAAAGAAAGATGAACCACAATGGATGACTGACTGGCGAATTGAAGCTTTTCGCGCATGGCAGGAAATGATTGAGCCAGAATGGGCAAATGTTCATTATACAAAACCTGATTTTCAAGCAATATCTTATTACTCAGCTCCAAAAAAAGCAGATCCAAACAAAACATTAGACGATGTAGATCCTGAACTTTTAGAAATGTACAAAAAGTTAGGAATCTCTATCGACGAGCAAAAAATGATGAATAATGTTGCGATGGATATTGTAGTCGATTCAGTTTCGGTTGCTACGACTTTCAAGAAAACATTGAGCGAAAAAGGAATTATCTTTATGAGTATTTCCGAAGCGATCAAAGAACATCCGGAATTAGTTCGTAAACACTTAGGTACTGTTGTTCCTCAAAAAGACAACTTTTATGCGGCTTTAAATTCGGCTGTTTTCTCAGATGGTTCTTTCTGCTATATTCCGAAAGGTGTTCGTTGCCCAATGGAACTTTCAACTTATTTTAGAATCAACCAAGCTGGAACTGGACAATTCGAAAGAACATTATTAGTTGCTGACGAAGGTAGTTATGTTTCTTACTTAGAAGGATGTACTGCTCCAACTCGTGACGAAAACCAATTACACGCTGCAGTTGTAGAATTGATCGCATTAGAAGGTGCCGAAATAAAATACTCTACTGTTCAAAACTGGTATCCAGGAAACAAAGAAGGTAAAGGTGGAGTTTTCAATTTTGTAACCAAAAGAGGATTATGCGAGAATAACGCAAAAATCTCTTGGACACAAGTAGAAACAGGTTCTGCAATTACTTGGAAATATCCTTCTGTGGTATTAAAAGGAGATAACTCAATCGGAGAATTTTATTCTATCGCCGTTACCAATAATCACCAACAAGCGGATACTGGAACCAAAATGATTCATTTAGGTAAAAACAGTAAATCAACAATTATATCTAAAGGAATTTCTGCCGGAAAATCACAAAACAGTTATAGAGGCTTAGTGCAAATTAGCCCTAGAGCAGAAAACGCTAGAAACTTTTCACAATGTGACTCTTTATTAATGGGTAACAATTGTGGAGCTCATACTTTTCCATACATCGAAAGTAAAAATCCATCGGCCAAAATTGAACACGAAGCTACAACAAGTAAAATTGGTGAAGACCAAGTTTTCTACTGTAACCAACGTGGAATCCCAACCGAAAAAGCAATTGCTCTTATCGTAAACGGATTCAGCAAAGATGTATTGAATAAGTTACCAATGGAATTTGCTGTTGAAGCCCAAAAATTACTTGAAATTTCATTAGAAGGTTCAGTAGGATAAAAATAAATAAAGTATAAAACACATTCGAAAAATGTTATCAATAAAAAATTTACACGCTGGAATTGGCGACAAAGAAATCTTAAAAGGAATTAACCTTGAAATAAAAGCAGGAGAAGTACACGCTATCATGGGGCCTAACGGTGCTGGAAAAAGTACTTTATCAGCTGTAATTGCTGGAAACGAAAACTACGAAGTAACTGATGGAGAAGTAATTTTGGACGGAGAAGATCTTGCCGAATTAGCTCCTGAAGAGAGAGCACACAAAGGAGTTTTCCTTTCGTTCCAATATCCTGTGGAAATCCCAGGAGTTTCTGTTACCAACTTTATGAGAACTGCAATCAACGAAACTCGTAAAGCTCAAGGTCAAGAAGAAATGCCAGCGAATGAAATGTTGAAATTAATTCGTGAAAAATCAGAATTATTGGAAATCGACAGAAAGTTTTTATCTCGTTCCTTAAACGAAGGTTTTTCAGGAGGAGAGAAAAAACGTAACGAGATTTTTCAAATGGCAATGTTAGAGCCAAAATTAGCTATCCTAGACGAAACCGATTCTGGATTGGATATTGATGCACTTCGTATCGTTGCTAATGGTGTAAATAAATTAAAAAGCGAAAAAAACGCAGTAGTTGTAATTACGCACTACCAAAGATTGTTGGATTATATCGTTCCTGATTTTGTTCACGTTCTATACAACGGAAAAATCGTGAAGTCTGGTGATGCTACACTTGCTCACGAATTGGAAGACAAAGGATACGACTGGATTAAACAAGAACAAGAAGCATAAATTTGTTTATTGTTTATAGTTTATTGCTCGATGTGAACAATAAACAAAAAAACCATAAACCATAAACAGTATAAAATGGATTTAAAAGAAAAATTATTATCGTCTTTTATGGCTTTTGAAGAGCAGGTTGATGTTCACTCCGAACTTCATGATGTGCGAACAGTTGCTATAAAAAACTTTGAAAATAAAGGATTCCCAACCAAAAAAGAGGAAAGCTGGAAATATACTTCGCTTGCTCCTATTCTAAAAAATGACTTTAGCGTTTTTCCAAAAACAGAAAATGCTATCCAATACAGTGAAGTAAAAAGATACTTTTTACACGAAATAGACACCTACAAAGTGGTTTTTGTAGATGGTGTTTTCAGTTCTCATTTGTCTTCGACTACACATGATGGGATTGATGTTTGTTTGATGTCATCAGCATTGAACAAGCCAAAATACAAAATGGTTATTGACACTTACTTCAATCAAATCGCTAGTAAAGATGAAAGTCTAACTTCTCTAAATACGGCTTTCGCCAATGAAGGAGCTTACATCAATATTCCAAAAAGTAAAGTTGCCGATAAGCCTATTGAAATCATGTATTTCTCTACAGGTAACGAAAGTGCTCTTTTAGTACAACCTAGGAATTTGGTAATTGTTGGCGAAAATTCGCATGTACAAATCATTGAGCGTCACCAAAGTTTGAACAACAATCCAGTTTTAACCAATTCGGTTACTGAGATTTTTGCTCAAAAAAGAGCGATTGTGGATTATTACAAAATCCAAAATGACAATCTTGAGGCGAATTTAATTGACAATACTTATGTTTCCCAAAAACAAGAAAGCCACGTTTCAGTGCATACTTTCTCTTTTGGTGGAAACCTAACTAGAAACAATTTGAACTTCTATCACTTCGGAGAGAGATTGACAAGTACATTGAACGGAATTACAATTATTGGAGATAAACAACATGTTGATCATTATACTTTAGTAAATCACGCTTCTCCAAATTGCGAAAGTTTCCAAGATTACAAAGGGATTTTCAGCGACCGTTCTACAGGAGTTTTCAACGGAAAAGTGTATGTTGAAAAAGAAGCTCAAAAAACAAATGCTTTTCAAAAAAGCAACAACATTCTTTTGAGTGACAAAGCAACCATCAATGCAAAACCACAATTGGAAATTTTTGCTGATGATGTAAAATGTTCTCACGGTTGTACTGTTGGTCAATTGGACGAAACTGCAATGTTCTACATGCAACAACGTGGTATTCCAAAGAAAGAAGCCAAAGCATTATTAATGTACGCTTTCTCAAACGCAGTTATCGAAAACATCAAAATACCAGAATTGAAACAAAGAATTACCAAAATTATCGCTAATAAATTAGGTGTAAAATTGGGATTTGATTTGTAGAAAATTTTTCAGAATATATAATAACCCTAATAGTTTAAAACTGTTAGGGTTCTTTTTTTGGAGCTATTCCCGCTATCCGTTTCAATCTTTTTATTTTTAAAGAAAAAATAAAAAGGATTTCCACTACTATCGGGGCTAATAAAAAATCAGTTTTTCACACTACCCACAATCCCCTTCAGCAATTCATTAAAATCGAATTTAGAATCTCCTGTCAAGCCAAGTCTCACAATAACCAAATCTTTTGATGGGATAATGAATACTTTTTGTCCTTGAAAACCATTACAGGAATACATATCTCGTGGAGCGTCTGGATAAAATCCATCAGCATTTAACCAAAAATGTGCACCATATTTTCCATTTGAACCAACAGTTGGTGTGCTTACATATTTTACCCAACTCTTGTCGAAAATTTGCTGGCCGTTCCAATTGCCTTTATGCAAATACAATAATCCTAATTTTGACCAGTCTCTTGCCGTTGCCCAACCATAGGACGAACCTACATAATTACCAACTATATCAGTTTCGATTAGCATCGAATGCATTCCGATTTTATCAATTAGTGCAGAATACCAAAAATCCAAATACTCTTGATGTGTTTTGAACTGCTTCCGCAAAATTCCCGACAATAAATTGGTAGTTCCAGAAGAATAATTCCAATGTGTGTTTGGTTTAAAAACAGCAGGTTTCTCTACTTGCGAACGCGACATATCTTCAGTCTGAAAGAGCATTATCGTGGCATCGCAAATTCGGTCATAGGCTTCGTCCCACTCTAAACCGGAATTCATGTGGAGCAAATCGTTGGTAGTGATATTTTTTCGGTTGTCGTTTTGCCATTCGAGAATTGGAGCTGGTTTATAAATGTCGAATTTCTTTTGTGATTGGAGTATTCCAAAAAGAGTTCCGGTGATACTTTTGGTCATGGACCAACCCAAAAGCATACTGGTTTTTGAAAAGCCAACAGCATATTTTTCGGCAATAATTTTGTCTTTATAAATTACCAAAACTGAACGTGTTCTTTTACTGTCTTCGACTTTTGCATCGAATGCTTGTGTTACTGCCTGATTTAATTTGGCATAATCAACATTGGCAAAAACGGTATCTTTTGGTTCTAATTCACCATAAGGAAATGGTAAGTTGTTTTTTAATTGTACTCTTTTAGGAACTTCGTACCTTTTGGTTGTGTCAAAATCATCGTTGATTAAAATAGCGCCAAGACCTTTGCGATAAATTGCTTTTCGCTTTTTTAGTCCAAAAACAGTTGCTTCGGCAAATTTTCCGGTTTCGTTGATTTGATTGGAAGCCCAACCAATGACATCAAAATCGTTGTCGCTTTTTTCTATAAATTCTAATGAGCGATTATCTATAAAATGTGCTGAAGCCACATTCTTGGCGGAAAATCCAGAGATCAATTCTAATTTTGGATAGGTGGTAAATAAAAAATATCCCAACAATAGGAAAAAGAGAAAGGCTGCTATTTTATAATATCTTTTCATGGCGAGAATATAAACTTTGTAATTTAGTAAAAAAAGAATACAAAACTTACAATTAAAATTGATATTTGTTATTAATATTAGCTAACTTCTTGAACTTTAAACACCTAACAGGTTTTCATAACCTGTTAGGACTAATCAGCATTCTTTGCAAAAATGCCAAATTCTCTCTTTAGCCCCGATAGTAGTGAAAATCCTTGTGGGCTGGTCCCGATAGTTATCGGGAAGCCCACAAGATTGTAACGGATAGCGGGAACTCATCTTCCTGAAAATGCCTAATCTTTCTGCTCCTAAAAATTATAATTGAACTCACGTCATTAATCAGTCACAGCCTATAATCGTTGTTGATTTTTTCAATTAATAATCATTGTAGCATAAAAAAGTAAATCAATTGTGTTACTTTTGTATTTAGAAAAAATCTAAATAAAGAGATGTTAGATATTCAAAAAATAAGAGCCGATTTTCCTATTCTTTCTGAGAAAGTGAATGGGAAACCTTTAGTATATTTCGATAACGGTGCGACTTCGCAAAAGCCGCAGGTGGTTATTGATGCGATTTCCAAGTATTATCAAGAGATTAATGCAAATATTCACAGAGGTGTTCACACTTTGAGTCAATTGGCGACAGATGCATATGAAGTTTCTCGTGCGAAAGTGCAAAATCATATTAACGCAAAACATCTTCACGAAGTGCTTTTTACTTCGGGAACGACTTTTGGTATTAATTTAGTTGCCAATGGATTTGCTTCGATTTTGAAACCTGGCGATGAAGTTTTGGTTTCGTCATTGGAACATCACAGTAATATTGTGCCTTGGCAGTTGTTATGCGAAAGAACAGGAGCTACTCTGAAAGTCATTCCGATGAATAAAAAAGGAGAATTGATTATGAGTGAATATGATAAATTATTGTCTTCAAATACGAAGATTGTAACTGTAAATCATATTTCGAACGCGTTGGGAACGATCAATCCTATCAAGTATATGATTGACAAAGCGCATGAAGTTGGAGCAGCGATTTTGATTGATGGTGCGCAAGCTGTTCCACATTTAAAACCAGATGTTCAGGCTTTGGATTGTGATTTCTATGTTTTTTCAGGACATAAAATGTGTGGGCCGACTGGAACTGGGATTTTGTATGGTAAAGAAGCTTGGTTGAACAAATTGCCTCCTTATCAAGGTGGTGGCGAAATGATCAAAGAAGTGACTTTTGAAAAAACCACTTATGCCGAATTGCCTCATAAATTTGAAGCCGGAACTCCAAATATTGCTGGTGGAATTGTTTTAGGAACTGCTATCGATTATATGAACGAAATTGGTTTTGAAAACATTCAGAAGCAAGAATTGGAATTATTAGACTACGCCACAAAACGATTATCAGAAATTGACGGATTAAGAATTTATGGAACTGCTGCTGAAAAGACTTCGGTAATATCGTTTAATATTGACGGCATTCATCCGTATGACATTGGATCTATCATTGACAAATTAGGAATCGCAGTAAGAACGGGACATCATTGTGCACAACCGATTATGAATTCCTTCTGTATTCCGGGAACGATCAGAGCTTCTTTTTCTTTTTACAATACCAAAGAAGAAATTGACGTTTTAGTAGAAGCCGTAAAAAAGGCAAAAACAATGTTGTCATAAAACAATCTTATCGTAAAAATGAAATTTCTATCCATCTTGTTTTTAACTTTACTCCTTGCTAAAAATTGTCAAAGCCAGAACAGTTTGGATTTGGCTACGGCAAAAATTGAGTACACAGCCAATTCAAGAGGTTTGCATAATAAGACTGTCGTTGAAAATAAAACAGTCGCCTTTACAAACACGAGAGATGGAAAACCAGTTTCAAGTTCATTAACAGATGACCAATGGAATATGTTAATCGAAGAATTTCAAAAAGTGAATTTGGAGGAAATTCCAAATTTAAAAGCTCCGACTCAAAAACGTTTTCATGACGGTGCGGCAATGGCTAATTTAACAATAACATACAAGGGAAAAACGTATGAAAGTCAAACTTTCGACCATGGGTTTCCGCCAAAAGAAATAAAAAATATAGTAAATACATTACTATCCTTTTCAAAAAAAGAAGAATGACAATAAAAGAAATACAAGACGAAATTATAGATGAGTTCTCCATGTTTGATGACTGGATGCAACGCTACGAATACATTATCGAGTTAGGAAAGAATCTTCCTTTGATTAAAGAAGAATTCAAAACTGATGAAAATATCATTAAAGGCTGCCAATCAAAAGTTTGGTTGAAAGGTGAACAAAAAGACGATAAAATAGTGTTTACAGCAGACAGTGATGCTATTTTGACCAAAGGAATTATTGCGATATTGATTCGCGCTTTTTCTAATCAAAAAGCAGTTGATATATTAAACGCTGATACTGATTTTATTGACGAAATAGGTTTAAAAGAACATCTTTCGCCAACAAGAGCTAATGGTTTAGTCTCAATGATAAAAAATATTAAAATGTATGCATTGGCATTTGATGCTAAGAAAAATTAAAAAATTTTACCATTAAGATATTAAGAAAATTAAGCTTAATGAACCTTAATCCCTTAATGGTTCAATAAAAAAACTTATATGACTTATATGTTTTAAAAACACAAAAACAATTATGGAACAAGAAATAGACACAACAGAATTAGGAGAATCAATTGTAAAAAAATTAAAAACCATTTACGACCCTGAGATTCCTGTAGATATATACGAATTGGGGTTGATTTATGACGTAATGGTCAATACTGATTTGGAAGTAAAAATCCTTATGACACTAACATCTCCAAACTGTCCAGTTGCTGAGAGTTTGCCAAGAGAAGTAGAAGAGAAAATTAAATC